>Ga0183095_11121_pt1 | contig 31832 bp, 30 predicted proteins | sample BioMet4_FD_130346 | JGI IMG/M metagenome (GOLD analysis project Ga0183095, IMG submission 130346) | Microbial communities from bioreactor (seeded with sewage sludge) at LBNL, California, USA - Biofuel metagenome 4 (v2) (version 3) | ecosystem: Engineered > Bioreactor > Anaerobic > Unclassified ...
ACGAAAAAATTGCGGGAAGGAATGGTTGCCATTCGGGAAGGCAATGTGGTCTTTAGGAGCGGTGAAGTACTGTTTGCCGGAGTAATGAAATCTGGCTTGAATGATACAGAAAATAAAGCGCAGATGAATACTTTCTTAACAGCGGCTAATAACGCTATAGCGGGGAATGCCGGTGCTACAGAAGGGACTCAGGTCCTTTGGCTTGATAAAGAAATTGTGGAAAATGCTCTTAAGAATTTGGCAGCAGGTCATGGTAATTATTATGTGAGAGTAGTTGCAGCAGGAAATATTATTTCCGGAGAACTGGCTGCCTGCAACCTGGAAATGGTCAAAAACAGAGAGGTATTTGATGATGGCAAGGTTATTTTGCGGCAGAATATTACTGTTGACCCTGAATCTCAGGAAGTAGATTTAGCATTACTGGCTTTCTTAAAAGATGTAAATACAGCGGCTCAGCAGGCCGGTGTAGTACCGGATCCTCTTACCGGAAAAGTAGGAGCCATTCGTAGTGGAGAGTTGACGGAAATCAGTACCAGAATACGTAAAGCCGGAGGACGGGTGGAATTGGTGGCAAGAGCCAAAGGTGATATTACAGTAGCCGGGCCTGTGCTTCTCCATGTTGAGGTGCATAAAAATGAGCAATAAAGTACTGCTGGGCATTGACCCTGGGCGAAGTAAAACCGGGCTGGCCTTAGTAGATTTACAAGGCAATGTTATTGCCTATGAAGTTGTTTTAATGATTAATTTTGTTGAAGAATTTAAAAACTTTATTAATGACTATGAAATAGAACACTGCATAATGGGTAATGGTACAACTTCCGATAGTATGGAGAAGACTTTGCAAAAGTTGTTGACGGTTCCTGTGACAATTGTGGATGAAGGACACAGCACGGAAGAGGCCAGAAAGCTTTATTGGCAGGTTAATCCTCCCAAAGGTTTACGCAAGCTGCTGCCCACCAGTATGCAGGTGCCGCCGGAGAACTTGGACGGTTTGGCGGCGGTAGTGTTGGTTAAAAGATATTTGAAAATGTAAAAGAGGTTAAGTGTTAAATAGTATTTTAGAGGAACAGATTTGTAGGTTATCAGTGTGCGACAAAAGTGCACATTGTAACCACAAATCTGTTCCTTTTTGCATATTGCTTTAAACAAAGATAAATACTTGAATTATCTCGTCTTTTGTACACACTAAGTACATATAAAAATATATTAAAAAATAATTAAAAATATATTGACTTTTCCACAATCTTTGCTATAATAAAAAAGAAGCGTAAAAGCGCTTCGTACGACTTCAAATTTGCCCTGTCATTGGCAGCCGGCATTTGTAAAGCCGCTTTATCATGTGTAGAGGAAACAAGGTCACTCTGCTCGGAGAAATTGGTTGCACAAGAGCCCAGAGCTACAGACAAGGTAAAAATCTAATCCTTAAGGGGGATTTACACATGAAAAAATCACTAGTTTTAGCAATGGCAATGGCCTTAGGCGTTTCTGCAACCGCATTCGCAGCTAACCCCTTTTCCGATTTACCTGCCGGTCACTGGGCCTATGCTTCTGTAGCAAAGCTGGCCACAGCAGGAGTTATTGATGGGTATCCCGACGGAACTTTTAAAGGGGATAAAACCATGACCCGTTATGAAATGGCGCAGATTGTGGCTAAAGCCCTGGCTAAGGGTGCTATTAATTCTGACGACAAATTAATTGGTGAATTTGCCGATGAGCTGGATAACCTGGGAGTCAGAGTGTCCAAGCTGGAAAAACAAGCTGACAATGTAAAAATTACAGGTAATTTCCGTCTTCACTATGCTAATACTAAAATCAAGAACAATTATGATGATGACAGAACAGAATACAAAGGCAATTTCCGTTCCCGATTATTCTTTACAGGGGAAATAGATGATAATTGGAAATATGTTGGTATGCTGCAAAATGATCAGGTTATTGCCCAAAATGGCATGGATGACAATAAAACAGGAAGCAGTGTCACCAAGTTCCAACGGGCTTATTTGGAAGGTAAATTCGGTGATAATCTTACTATCACCGGTGGTCGTTTTGGCACGTTTATTGCCGACGGCAATGTGTATGATGACAGAGTGGATGCAATCAAGGCCGAAATAGGCAAGAATATTAAGTTTACCGCTGAATATGGCAAAATGGCTAATAAAGATGTGGTATGTAACTGCAAAGAACATATGGATGATATGGAATCTTTAGCTGATAAATATTATAGATTAGGACTAGGCGGTAAGTTTGGTAATTTTAGCTTAGAGACTAATTATGTAAAAGCGCAAAGTGTAAAGGCTATGGATATGGGATATACAGATGATAAAATTTGGACCATTGGTGCTGACTATACCGCAGGTGCTTTTAATGCCGGTCTTACTTATTTAAAAGGTGATAATGAGGTTATTGAAAAAAGAGACTATAGCCAGAACGGCTGGGTGGCCAAGTTAGGCTATGGCGAGGCTAAATCTGATAAACCGGGTTCCTTTGGTATTTACACAAAGTACTATGATCAGGGTGCTTCTACCGTCATTTCCCACACCATGAGTGGGGCTTATGATTATTTCGGAGCTCAGGGTTTCAAGGGCTACATGGTAGGAGCTAACTGCGCTATCTTTAAGAACATGGTAGCTGCTTTAGAATATTATGATCTAAAAGGCAAAGAAGATAATGAAGACAAGGCTAGAACAATTTGGACCGAATTAATGGTAACATTCTAGGAAAAGGAAAATAATAAAAGCAGCCTTAAACCAAAATAGCACTCTCAATTGAGAGTGCTATTTTGGTTTGTCACAGTTTGTACAAAAAGTAAAAAAATTGCAGAAAAGATTTGTGAATAAATTGTGAAATAAATTTCTGATGTACATTTTCAGGACATTGTCAGGAACGTGCCGTTACACTTTAAAACAAGGACTAGAGCCATTTCAGGGCTAATTAAGATGTAACCTTATTGTCAGAAATTGTACTGGCCAGTCAGCAGGCTAGGCCTGAATTTAACACGAAAAACTTGCTTTTTCACACAACGTGTGGTAATATGTCTCCAGGTAAGAAATTACCTAGAATTTACATTGCTAATGAGTGAGAAGCAAAGTGAATGATCGGAAGAAGAGTAGAGGAAACAAGGTGACTCGCACGAATCGACCGAACTGAAGCAGAGCAACTTCCCCATAAGCATTGTAAAAATATATAATCCTTAAGGGGGATTTTGTTATGAAAAAGACTTTAGTTTTTGCAATGGCAATGGCTTTGGGCGTTTCTGCAACTGCTTTCGCAGCTAACCCGTTCTCTGATTTACCTGCTGGCCACTGGGCTTATGCTTCTGTAGCTAAATTGGCTGCTGCTGGTGTTGTTGATGGTTATCCTGATGGAACCTTCAAAGGCGACAAGACCATGACTCGTTATGAAATGGCTCAAATCGTTGCTAAAGCTTTGGCAAAAGGTGCTATCGGCGCTGATGACAAATTAGTTGGCGAATTTGCTGACGAATTAGACAACTTGGGCGTTCGCGTTGCTAAGTTGGAAAAGAATGCTGACAACGTTAAGATTACTGGTAACGTTCGTTTGAGCTACAAAGACAGCCAATATGACAGCCTTGGAGTTGACGGAGCACATGATGCTAGACTTCGTACTCGTTTGTTCTTAACCGGTGAAGTTAATGACAACTGGCATTATGTAAGCTTGTTAGAAAACAACCAACGTTTTGCTAAGAGCGGCATTGCTGATCACGAAGCTGGCGATGATGGTACTGCTTTTGATAGAGCATACTTAGAAGGTAATCTTGGCAAGAACGTAAAGATTACTGCTGGTCGTTGGAACGATACCATTGCTGAAGGTAACGTTTATGATGATCGTGTAGATGGTATTAAAGCTGAATTTGGTAAGAAAGTAAAATTGACTGCTGTATACGGCAAGATGGCTAATAGCCAACAAAACCTGTATGGCAATGCTACTGGTGCTGTTGCAGATAAGTACTATCGCGTTGGTTTGGGCGGCAAATTTGGTGGCCTAGGCTTAGAAGCTAACTACATCAAAGCTGACCAAGTAACTGCTATGGGTCAAGCTAATGATGATGATAAGATTTGGACCATCGGTGCTAACTATGACATCAACAAATTCAACATTGGTGCTATGTACTTAAAAGGCAGCAATGATACAATCGATGCTTTAGACGGTTCTCAAACTGGTTGGGTTGCTAAATTGGGTTATGCAGGAGCTCAAGCTTCTAAACCTAATAGCTGGGGTGTTTATGCTAAATACTACAACCAAGGTGCTTCCACCGTTATTGCTCATACTATGAACGGCGATTATGGCGTTTTCAATGATGGACAAGGCTTCAAGGGTTACATGGTTGGCGCTAACTACGCTGTAGCTAAGAACATGGTTGCTGGCGTTGAATACTATGATTTGAAGAGCAAGGGCGATAGTGATGTAACTGCTAAGACCATTTGGTCTCAATTGGTAGTAACATTCTAATTCTAAATTAGGATAAGTTCTTAAGAACTGAATAACTAATTAAAGCAGTTTTCGATATGAAAATATCGGAAACTGCTTTTTTTGTGTGCAAAATTTTAAAAAATAAGATAAAACTATTGACAAGGTTTAAGAAAATGTTATACTGATAATGAAAAAACAAACAGTCAATAAGGCAAACAAACAGTTTGTAATAAAAGTAGGAAAGGAGAGAACGACTGATTAGATGCTGATATATACGCTTTTATAAATTAAAATATAAGGAGGGAAAGTTTATAATGGCTAATGAAGTAAAAGAAACAAAAGAATTGCAAGTGAAAAAAAGCCTTTTCCAAAGATTTTTGGATAAGGTTGAAGTTGTAGGCAATAGTTTGCCTGATCCTGTAATTATCTTTGCTGTTTTAACTTTTGCCGTAACCGTGGTTTCGTTAATTGGTAGTATGGCCGGTTGGTCGGTAATTCATCCTACTACCGGAAAAAAGTTAGTAGTATTTAATTTACTTAGTCCGGCAGGCATCCAGTATATGCTAAGTAATTGCTATCAAAATTATACAAAATTTGCTCCTTTTGCTATTGCTATGCCCTTATTTCTAGCAGTTGGCATCATGGATAAATCCGGTCTTCTGGAATGTGTCTTTATTGGTGTAGGTTCTCGTGTGCGTGGTCGTTGGCTGACTATGACCATAGTGTTTGTTGGTATTATGTCTAATTTTATGTCTGATATCGGATTTGTTATGCTGCCTCCTTTAGCTGCCATGCTTTTTGCGGCAGTAGGCAGAAATCCTATTGTTGGTATGTGCTGTGCCTATGCTTCTGTAGGCTGTGGGTTGGCGGCAAACTTATTAATCGGTATTTCTGATGCTCGTATGGCGGCCACCTCTCAAGCTGCAGCACAGATTATTGACCCTAAGTTTATTGTGCTTCCTACCTGTAACTGGTATTTTATTATTGCGGCTTGTCTGGTACTTACCCTTATTGCAACTTTTGTAACTGATAGTATTTTGGAACCTCGTATGGGAAAATGGGATCCTGCCATGGGTGAAACTGACATAAAGGTAGAGGATTTGGATTCTTATGAAGCTACTCCGGAACAAAAGAAAGGTATGAAAGCTGCTGCCTTGACAATTTTCATTATGCTGGTGATTTTTGCTATAGGTTGTCTTCCTGATTGGGGATTTTTGTGCAATGCTAAAGGCCAATCGGTATTTTCTGTAAGAGGAACACAATTAGGTGCTATTGTTACTACCATGTTGCTTTTCATTGCTGTTCCTGCTACTGTACATGGCAAAGTTGCCGGAACAATTCCCGATGGCAAAGCATTTGGCGCTGCTATGGCCAAAGGTTTAAAAGATGTAGCTTCCTTTGCAGTATTATGTTTCTTTGCCGGTCAATTTACCGGATGGTTTATTCAAAGCAACTTAGGTCCTATTGCCGCAATTGCCGGAGCTAATTTAATTAAGGCAAGCGGTTTGGGCGGGTTGCCATTGATGCTGATTTTGATTGTTGTCTGCATGATTTTGAATCTGTTGGTGCCAAGTGCCAATGCTAAATATTCTTTGCTGGCACCGGTTATTGTTCCTATGTTTATGATGCTGGGTTATTCTCCGGCTCTTACTCAAATGGTTTATCGTATTGGTGATTCCATTACCAATGCAATTACTCCTTTGATGGCATATTTTGCTTTAATGCTGGCTTTGGTAAAAACCTATGATAAAAAGGCCGGTATGGGGACTTTGATGTCCCTGCTCATGCCTTATACTTTATTCTATTTTCTTGGCTGGGTAATCCTTTTTAGCCTTTGGTTCTTAAGCGGTTTACCTTTGGGACCCGGTGGAGAACTCTACCTTTAATTTAAGCCAAAATGATTGATTATAGAAGGAGAAGAGAACTATGAAAATCGCAAAAATTGAGTATATTCCTATTAGGGTACCAAAAGTAGGAACTAAAGATGGCAGTTTTAAAACTGCTTTGGGAAATAATCCTTTTGGCGATGCTGCTCTGGTTTTGCTGCATACAGATAATGGAAAAGTGGGATTAGGTGAAGTTTCTTCTATCTGGGACAGCTATGGCAGCGGCCTGGTTCGCAGCATTGGACAAAAAATTGCCGATAGTGTAATAGGAGTGGATATACATCATATTACGGAAGCTTTGACCAGAATGGACAAGGCCGTGGCCTGGAGCAGAAATGCCCTGTGCCTAAAGGCAGGTATAGAAATGGCCATGTATGATTTGTTTGGCAAAGAAATCAATCTGCCTGTTTATGAACTGTTAGGCGGCAAACGTCGGGAAAGCATTCCTTTGTCCCATTCTGTAGCCATGGGAACTATGGAAGAGAGAGTAGCCCAGGTAGAAAAACATGTGAAAGCCGGTTTTAAGACAGTCAAGGTAAAAGTAGGCCTAGACTTTAAAAATGATTTGGCCACTGTAAAAGCTATACGTACCCAATTCGGTCCTAAGCTGGGCATTAGAGTTGATGCTAATATGGGCTGGCGTGATGAGAAAGCACTTCTCTATGTAGCAGGAGAATTAGAAAAATTGGGTGTTCTTTCTATTGAACAACCTTTTGGACCGGATGAATTGGACAAATTAGCCAGTCTCAGACTGCGCTGTCCTATTCCTTTAATGCTGGATGAAAGTATTTGGGGACCGGAAGATGCTTTAAGAGCCGTGAGACGTGAAGCCGGAGATATCTTCAATGTGTATGTAAGTGAGTCAGGGGGATTGTACAAAGCCATGGAAATAGCTAATATGTGCCATACAGCAGGCATTGGTTTTGCCATTGGCAGTATGCCGGAATTCGGCATAGGCACAGCTGCAGAGGTTCAGCTTGGGACTGCTGCTCCCAGTATTGATCATCCCAGCGATGTAATCGGAAATCAGTATTTTACTGACGACATTATCAATGAAACTTTACCGGTGGAGGATGGTTGTGCTTTAAGTATTGAGCAGCCCGGTTTAGGCGTAACCTTAAATTGGGATAAAGTAAATAAATATCGTACTGATAAATAAAATTGTTAATCTAAGATGAGGTGAAAATTCATGATAAAAGATAATTTTGCGGATGAAATTAAAGATTTGGAATTTCTGGATTTTGCTGTGAGTTTTGGCCGTCCGCCCGTTCCCTTTACAGGTGAGTGGGTTAATAAAGAAAATCTTTTAAAAGAATTAAGGAGAAATTATATTAAACAATCTGCTCCTTATCATGTGTTGTCTAAAGCTTATGAGGCTAATTACGGCAATGCTTTGCTGCTGCAAGACATTGGCAAAGATACGGAAGAGATGATTCCTACCTGGGTTGTAGTTCCCAGTGAGGATGCTATGGGCTGTTCTCCCAGTGCTTTTGTAGACAAAATGAAAGCAGCGGGAGTTAGGGCTATAAGATTGTTTCCATCTTCAACAGGAAACCCGGCTAAGGCTACGCGGTATGCCTTTACCAAATGGTTTTATGGTGACTACTTTGCGGAATTTGAACGTCGGGAAATTCCTCTTACTGTGGAATTTTCTCCTAACCGCCGGGATGAGCCTGACTGGCCCAAACTTTACGGGGTAGCCAAAGAATTTCCTAAACTACAAATAGTTTTGGCTGACGGGTTCCAAAGAACAGCCTGGACTTTGATTAAATTGTTAAAAGAGTGTCCGAATCTCTATGTACAGACTTCAGGACTGGATGTTCATCGGGAATTGGAATATATGGTAGAAAAAGTTGGACCCCAACGTTTTATTGCCGGTTCTAAGTTCCCTGTATCCACCATTGGTACTATGGTGGGACAAGTCTTATTCTCTAATTTGACTTTTGAACAAAAAAAGTTAATCGCCGGTGACAATGCTCGTCGTATTATGCATTTAACCATGAAGAAAGGGGAGAATTAATATGAAACAGTATAGAGTAATTGATTCTCATGCTCATATGGGTCCTATTTGGAATTTCTATTTACCTTTTAACAATGAGTATCAAATGTTGGAAAATATGGACAGATTAGGAGTAGATACAGTAGTATTTTCTTCTAATATGGCTATTTCCGGTGATCCGGTTTTAGGCAATAAATATACTTTGGAAGTTTGTCGTCGTCATCCGGGTCGTTTTCTGGGACAATACATGGTGAATCCTAATTATCCTGAACTATTTGATGAAGAAGTACCTAAATATTTTGCTCAGAAAGAAATAGTAGGGTTTAAAGTACATCCGGAATTATCCGGAGATTATCCTTTGAACGGGAAAAACTATGAAAAAATGTTCCGCTATGCCAGCGAGCATCATATTCCCATTTTGAGTCATACTTATTTTGGCGGCGATAGATTAAATGTCTTTGAAGAATTAGCTAAGGAATATCCTGATGCCAATTTGATTATTGGACATGGTGCCATGGACTTGGGAACAGGTCATTGCATTGAATTATGCAATAAGTATCCTAATCTCTATTATGACTTGTGCAGCCCTGTAAATAAACGCTATGGGGCACTACGTATGGTGGATAGAGAGTTAAATCCGGATAAGGCTATTTATGGGACAGATGGTCCCTGGAATGATCCTGCCGTGAGTCTGGGTTCGGTAATTCTCAGCGGTATTGATCCGGTAAAATTGGAAAAATGGTTCAGCGGTAATTTCTTGGGGTTGTATACCAGAGCAGCTGCTGTACTTAAATAAAGGCTTTGAAAAATAAATTCCGTTATAAGCAAAGGAGCTAATATGGATATTTATGCAAGTATAGCCCAAAACGCCATAGAATTGCCTCCCCCGACACAACCTAAAGGACACTATGGTATGACAGTTATGTTTGGCCGCAAGTATTTGTGTACAGCTGGCACAGGTTGTGCCAAAGATGGTGAACCTTTGGTTAAAGGTGCCTTGGGGAAAAACGTAACTGTGGAAATGGGAAAAAAAGCTGCGGAACAATGTGCTAAAAACATTTTGGCTAATGTTGAAGCTGCTCTAGGCAGTTTGAATAACATAGCCAGAATAATTAAATCTACAGTATTTATTGCCGCTACGGCGGAATTCACGGAACAAAGCGCTGTGGGAGACGGAGCCTCAGAATTATTTAAAAAAGTGTTCGGCCCTGATAAAATTGGAGTTCGCAGCGCTATCGGAGTACAGTCTTTGCCCAGGGGCCAGGCTGTGGAAATTGAAGTGATTTTTGAATTAAAGGATAGTGATAAAATTGCTGATTAAATGGAATGAGTTAACCCAATTAGAATTTGCTGATTATAAAGAAAAAGCGGCCGTTCTAATTAATTTTGCTTCCACTGAGCAACATTCGTATCATTTACCCGTTGGCACAGATGCTTTTTTAGGTCAGGCTGTTACAGAAACAACTGCTAAACTTTGCAAAACTCCGGTTTTGCTTTTGCCCCAGGTTTGTTATGGATATTCGCCTCATCATCGCTTTGCCCCGGGATTTGTGACTATTCCTCAAAAAATTTTGGTGGAATATGCCTGCAGTATTTGTGACAGTGTTTATGAAAATGGTTTTCGTAAAATGTTTTTAATTAATTCCCATGGAGGCAATCAAGTATATTTGTCAGCAGTTATTAATGAAATGGGAGAAAAATACGGAACAGAGTTTGCTTTAAAAGAATTGCGCTATTGGGATGTAGCCGGCAAACGCATCAGCGAAATAAGGGAATCAAAGTTAGGCGGCATGGGACATGCCGGGGAATTTGAAACATCCATCATGATGTATATTCATCCTGAGCTGGTTCATCCGGAACGAATAAAAAAATGCAACCCTGTGCCGGGAGATCCTTGGTTCCAACGGGATTTGCTTGGGTTTAAAAAATATCAGAAGTATGCCAATTTCAACCAATTTAATCCGGAAGGTCATGTAGGACAGCCCCATTTAGCCAGTAAAGAAAAAGGCGAAAAACTCTTTAAGGCAGTTACAGAAGAACTGGCAGCTTTTATTGACTATTTCAATAAGTAGTTTCACCTAAAGGAGTAAAAAATGAAAAAACAAATTAACATAAGCATTAATAAAAAGTTCTGTAAACAATGCGGTATTTGTGCAGCCCTTTGCCCCAAACAGGTGCTTAAACAGGATTTAGGTGCAGTGCCGGTAGTGGCAAATATTGCTGCTTGCGTAGGCTGTAAATTATGTGCTATGAGATGTCCTGATTTTGCCATAGAAGTGGAGGTCAGGTAGTTATGATAAAGAGTGAAAAAAAATTCATGGAAGGCAATAATGCCATGGTGGCAGGCGCTATTGCGGCAGGAGCTAGGTTTTTTGCAGGGTATCCTATTTCTCCCAGCTCGGAGATAGCTGAAGGTGCAGCTAAAGAATTACCAAGGCAGGGAGGCATATTTGTACAAATGGAAGATGAACTTAGCTCCATGGCTGCTTTATTGGGAGCTTCTTTAGCAGGTAAAAAAGTTTTTACTGCTACCAGCGGCCCGGGGTTTTCCCTAATGCAGGAAAATCTGGGCCTGGGAGTTATGTCAGAACTGCCCTGCGTTATTTATGATGTTCAAAGAAGCGGTCCTTCCACTGGTGCTGCCACAAAACCTGCTCAGGGAGATTTAATGCAGGCAAGATACGGTATTCACGGCGATCATAGTATTATTGCCATTAGTCCTTCCTCGGTGCAGGATTGCTTTGACTTAAGCATCACGGCTTTTAACTTGGCGGAAAAATATCGTACACCTGTTATTTTCCTTGCTGATGAGGTTATTGGACATTTGCGGGAAACAGTAAGCCTGTATAAACCTGAAAAGGATGCTATCATAAACCGCAAAGTACCGGCCCCCGGCACAAAGCAAGCAGATTTTCATCCTTATGATTATAGCGGTACCATGCCGGCACCTATGACCTATGTGGGAGACCCCCATTTATTAATGCGGACAACTGGGTCTACTCATGACGAAAAAGGTGAATTCAGACCTACACCGGAAAATATTAATAGGGTTACTCATTATTTAACAGATAAAATTGAGAAACATGTAGATGATATTGCTATTACCAGAAGCTATCAACTAACAGATGCTAATGTAGTATTGATTTCTTTTGGCTGTTCGGTACGCAGCTCTATGACAGCTGTGGAAAAATTAAGAGAAAAAGGTATTAAGGCAGGACTTTTGGAACTGGTGACGGTTTGGCCTTTGCCGGCAAAAGAAATTCGCGAAGTATTATCCAAAGCCAAAACTGTTATGGTAGTTGAACTGAATCTGGGCCAATTGGCAGGCGAAGTTCGTAAGCTTAATGATTATGGATGCAAAGTTATTCAGGCTAATCGTACAGATGGTATATTAATTACACCTGAACAAATTGTTAAAAGCTTTGAGGAGGGAAGATAACCATGGCTGATTATAAAGATTATATGCTGTTTAATAAGCTGCCTCATACCTGGTGTGCTGGCTGTGGTCATGGTATTATTCTTCAATCCATTGCTGCAGTGTTGGCAGAAATGAACCTGGATAAGCACAATATTGCTCTTATCAGCGGGATTGGCTGTTTCGGCCGAGTAGATGATTATCTGGACATTAACTGTATGCATGTGACCCATGGCAGAGCCTTGGCTGCCGCAACAGGGGTGGCTTTAGGCAATCCCAAGCTTCACGTGTTAGTGACCATGGGTGATGGAGATGGTGCTACCATTGGCGGCAATCATTTAATTCATTGTGCTCGTCGTAACATTAACTTAACTGCTATTGTATCCAACAACTACAATTATGGTCAAACCGGTGGTCAGTATTCAAGTACTACTCCTACCGGGAGTATTACGGCTACCTCTCCTTATGGTCATGTGGAAAGAAATTTTGATTTGTGCAGATTAGCTGAAGCTGCAGGTGCTTCTTACGTAGCAAGGGCCATTCCCTTTAATCCTGTGCAGATGAGAAAATTGATCAAGGATGGTATGGAGGTTAAAGGCTTTTCCTTAATTGAAGTTATGTCGGCCTGCCCTACTCATTATGGTCGTTACAACAAACAAGGAGAGGCAGCAAGAATGATGCAGCTGATGCAAGACCAGAGTGTTTCTGTAGAAGAAGCTGCTAAAATGAGCCCTGAAGAATTAGAAGATAAACTAATAGTAGGATGTATGGTGAATAAACCAAGAGAAGATTATTACACCAAATACAAGAAAATCATTGACGCTCAGAGAATCGAGGAACGATAAATGAGAACAGAAATTTTGTTAAGCGGCATTGGCGGTCAGGGACTGGTTTCTACCGGAGAAATAATGGGTCAGGCTGCTTCTATCTTTGAAGATGGCCTTTATGCAACTCTGACAGCTGCTTACGGAGCTGAAACAAGGGGAACTTTGACTAAAACTGACGTAATTATCAGTGATAAAAAAATAGGCTATCCTAATGTAGAAAGCCCGGATATTGTTTTATGTCTGGCTCAGGTGGCCTATGATAAATTTGTTCCACAGTTTACGGATAAAACCAAGATATTTTACGATACGGATTTAGTTAAAAAAAAGACTGCAGCCAAAGGAGAACATATTGGTCTGCCTTTTCGTTCGTTAAGTATTAAATTAGGCAATTTGCAAACAGCTAATATAATCGCATTGGGTGTTATAATTAAAAAAACCGGCATACTGACCAAAGAAAGCATCATGAGCGCCATAAAGGTTAAATTTGCAGGAAAAAATAAAGTGATTAATCTTAATGATAAGGCCTTAAATTTAGGTATGACTCTTTAGCAATAAAGACTTATCTATAATATTAATGGGATAGGTGAATGTGAAAGTGTGGAAAATAAAGAAAAAATGTGTTAGAGTAATATAAGAAATTCACTTATTCCAGCTTTTGGGTATGTTTAGAGAAAGGGGAGCCAAAGAAGACTCTAAAGTTTGTTTTGGCATAAATACGATGGAAAGAAAATTCGAAGATAATATTGATTTTGCTTTTTTTCTGCGCTTTGCAGATGGTTTACAAAAGTTTTTGGGAGATCAGTGCGAAATAATTGTACATGATTTTCGTAAAGGGTTTGAACATACTATTGTGTATATTTTCAACGGCAAAGTCAGCGGCAGGGAAGTAGGCGGACAGCCGAGAGGTGCCATGATTTCCCATGCAGGTGAAGACATTGAAAAATACAAGGAAAGCCGTATTTATTTCTTTAGCGGTACGGACGGACATAAAGGACAGATCTTTAAGTCCTGTACAACGCTAATTAAAGATGCCGACAATAAAATTATTGGCTCTGTGTGTTTAAATCTCAATGTTACCAATCTGCTCTTTGCTCAGCATGCCCTTCAGGATTTTGTTCAATATTCTATGCCATCCCTTAATGCGGTTAAAGAAGAGGACTTGAATTTTGAAAATGTAGACGATGTTCTTACTATTTATATGAAGCAATGTGAGAAGAATATAGGAAAGCCTATGTCATTAATGAACAAAGAAGAAAAAATAAAATCTTTGGAATATCTTAATGACAAGGGTGTTTTCAAAATCACTAAAGCCAGTATTCTTTTGTGTCAGGCTTTCCAAATTTCTAAATATACTTTGTATAGCTACTTGGAAGAAGCTAAAAAAGACGTAAAAAGTAAAAGCTAATAGCACACTAAAAATAGGACTTGAAGAAATTTTCTTCAAGCCCTATTTTTATACAGCAAAAGGGGCAATAATGCCAAAAATTCGTCATAGAAACTTTAGCTATCTATAGTCACAGGCTTCGTTCATTTGCATCAACAAGGCATTTCCCGAACCGCCCAGTAAATATAAATCACTAACTACTACCTGCATAATACGGTTTTTGTAGATGCTGCCGTCGGCGGCTTTGGCTCCATAAGAACCTGTTGAATGAATCATATAGGGACGACCGTTATAGAGCCCTAAATATAGCATTACATGATAAGGAGTAAACAATATGGTGCCTGTAGGCATCTTTTTTATTATATTGTCTCTTTCCTGCCAAGACAGACCTTTTAAGTTAGTGCCATTATAAGCATCAGCTTGTTCATCACCATTTCTGGGCAGATGGATACCCATTGTTGCATAAATATCTTGAACATAAGATGAACAGTCCACACTATTGAACATACCGCCCCAACCATAAGGTGCTCCTAGATGCTTAAAAGCCATTTTAACAATATTATTTTCGGTATAGGGTAAATAACCCTTGTGCAATTCTGTGCCCCAGGGAGCAGGCATTTCTACGGGATTCAGATAGCCTTTGGCATTGCGTAAAGGTAAAAGCAATCTTCCTTTGGCTGTAACGGGAATCTTACTGCCCATTTGGAAGAGCCAGTAGGTGGGTCCGGCACCGCTAACCGTAAGAAGCTTATCGGTTACTACACCGAAATCTTTAGGCTCGGCAAATTCCAGCCAGGTCTTTCTATCAGTTACGGCTACTTTATTGGCAGGCAGCCAGCCTCGATAGCTGGGTAACTGGACAAAAACAAAATTGCCTTTAGTGTTTTTGTGTAAAATAAGAGCGGGAGAACCGGGGTCTACTGCTGTTTCTTGCCAATTATCAAACTTAGTGTCACCGGGAGAGGAAAAAGCTCTGGTCAGAGTAGGAAAACTCCTAAGATCACTACGGCTCACAACTACGCCGTATTTTACCGGAGCAGAAGCAGGAATATTGCCCTGGGCATCAGCAACTAAATTGTTGGCAAAACTCTCACTCATATGACTGCCGTTAATGTACTGGTCATATTCCATGGTGTAAGCATTTAGGTAGCCTTTTAAAGTATTGCCGCTAATAGTGGCAGGCTGCTTAGTAATGTCGCTCATAGTGGAACTGAGCATTGCTTTGTTCATGGTCTGAATTTTGCCAGGAGTGGCAATAATTTTATCTCCCGCTGGTTTCAGCCAAGTGTTGACATTATTGCAAACAGCAGGAGTGTTAGGCATAGTGGCAGCCGCCAGAGCCATATTTGCCGTAAGCAGGCAACCGGTTAAAATAGTACAAATTATTTTTGTGTTTAGCATATTATTAGTCCTTTCTTGAACAGTTTAATTATAGAAAAGAACCAGAAGCTTGTAAAGACACATAATTAAGACAATGGTTAGCTAGGATCCACAGAAAAAGTTTGTAATGACGTTGGGGCACTAAGAACGGGAGGCCATGCTCGACCTGAAGCAGCTTGCCGATTCGCTGCGTTCGACCTTTTAGCGGCCGCCGTCTACTATATGATATAAAAAAGAAAGGCTTTTGCACATACATTATGCTATAATATTCTTATGAACAAATATACCATTGCCGAGCCTATAAGGCAGGAAATTACTATTGAAAAGTCAAGATTTATCTGTTCCTTGGCCAAAGTAGCCTCAGAAGAAGAAGCTCAGGAATTTATCAAAAAAATAAAAAAAGAGTATTGGAATGCCACTCATAACTGCAGCGCCTATGTAATAGGCGAAAATTCTAAGGCAGAACGTTCCAGCGACGACGGAGAACCTAGTGGCACGGCCGGAATTCCTATGCTGGAAGTACTGAGAAAAAACAGCTTATATAATGTGGCCGCTGTTGTTACCAGATATTTCGGCGGGATAAAACTTGGGGCGGGTGGTTTGGTTCGAGCTTATACCGGCAGTGTGGCAGAAGCTGTGGAAGCAGCAGGCCTGGCACAGATAGTTCATATGGGAGTTTATAGCTTTCTTTGGAACGTAGAAGACGTGGGTAAAGTTCTGAACATACTTTATCACCAGAGCTTTTTTACCCTAGGTGACGTAAAGTATGGCTCCAGGGCTACGATAAATGTAATACTCCCTGTGGCAGATAAAGAAAAAACGGAAGACTGGCTAACAGAAGTCCTACGGAAAAAAATAGAATTAAAGCAAGAACAAATTTATGGGGAAGAACGCAGAATTGTGGGGAATAAACATGGGAAAAAGTAAAATCTGGGTTACAGTATTGCTTTGCAGCAATTTTTTGTTTTGCGGTTGCGGCCAGGCATTGCCGGCACAACAGACCGCACTGGCGACTAAGCCCAAAATAACCAGAGAAGAGAAAATAAAAAAAATCATTAGTCAAATGACACCGGAAGAAAAAGTAGGACAGATGATGCTAGTTGGTTTACCGGGGCCGAATTATGACGAAACAGCTCAAACTATGGTTAAAGAGTATCATGTAGGAGGCATTATTCAGTTTGACAGGAATATGATCTCCGGCAAGCAAATAGCAGCATTTAATGGGCAGCTTCAGGGGGCAGCTAAGGAAACCGGTCAGCATATACCTCTTTTTATTGCAGTAGACCAGGAAGGCGGACAGGTCGTACGAATGGGAGACACATTGCCCGATGCTCCCAGCGAAGCATCTATAGGGGCAACAGGTCAGCCGGCCACAGCTAAAGAATGGGCGGTAAAAACCGCAATTGGTATTAAACAACATGGCTTTAATACTAATTTTGCTCCTGTAGCTGATTTAGGCTTTACCAATCAACGGTCTTACGGAACTACGGCTCAAACAGTTACACCCTTTGTTCTGGCGGCTGTAGAAGGCTATAAGGAAAATAATGTTATGTGTGCTTTGAAACATTTCCCCGGCATTGGGCGTGCAGCTGTTGACCCTCATAATGATACTTCCGAAATAACTGCATCCCAAAAGGATCTGGCAGCTACGGACCAGATACCGTTTTTAACGGTAATTAACAAAATGCCCCATGAAAATTTTATGGTTATGGTTTCCCATTTAGTTTATCCGGCCTATGAAAAGGTTCCTGCCAGTGTTTCCCGGGTCTTTATGACCAATGTTTTACGTAAAGAATGGCAATATAAAGGTATAATTATTACTGATGATATGGCAATGGGAGGGCTGGCCAATGTTTATGCTCCGGAGGAAATGGGAGTCTTGGCTATTGATGCAGGGGCAGATATGCTCTTATCATGCAATCCGCCCATGACACCGGCTATTTACCAAAGCGTTCTGGCAGCTGTGAAAAATGGCGATATTTCTCAGCAACGGATAGACGAAAGCGTTTACAGAATTCTCTCTGCCAAGGAAATTTTAGGCATTTGGCAACTTGACGAGGCAAGCGGGATAAAGTAAACTAGTATATGTTAACAATGCTCTTGGCTTTAAAGCGAGGAGAAGAAAGGAACGAAAAAAATGTTAAAAAAGCTAGCTACTGTTTTATTAAGTTGTCTCATGCTCAGCTACGGAACTGTGGCCTGGGCAGCAGGTAATAATGAGGTAACAACTATTACAAGAACTGAGAAAAAAGTTGCTGTTGAGTGTCCTAAAGTGGTATCAGGCAATGGTGCAGTTAACACGAAAATTAATACGGAATTGAACAGAGTAGTGAATAATTATGTTACCGAGGCTTCTTCTTTAGGAGGAGGCAAAGTTCACTATGACGTGCATAAATGCGACAATGAATTAATAAGCTTTACTATTGTTATGACTCCTAAACAGGGAGTGGAAGAAACTTCGGGGGTGTCCTTTGACAGAGCAACAGGAGATGTGAGACCTCTTAGCTATTATTACAATTCTTCGGAGCTGCTCAGCAGATCAGCAGATGGCTTGAAATATCTTTACGATGTTGATGTGGCCAAGGTTAAAACGGCTCCGGATACCTACTATGTAGACACAGACAGCAATGTTATCGGTATTTATCATGCAGGAGCCATTCTGGACAAGAGCGAAGGAGAGATTGAAGTTAACCTTTCCGCTGCTGACCCTGTTATTGAAAAAGCACCGGTAACGCCGCCTCCAACTTACACAGGCACAGGCGATAAGGGAACTATTACCGGTACTGATGTGAGAATGCGCAGCGGGGCAGGACTGGATACAGAAATTATGGGTTACTTCGAAAAAGGAGAAACCGTTAAAGTATTAAAGAGCGATGTTCAGGCCGGCATGAAATGGTATCAGGTTACCCGCAGTGACGGTTCCACAGGTTGGGTATCAGCAGATTATTGCAGCATTCCTGAAGGTACTAAGGTGCCTATTACTACTGTTACCAGTGAAAAGAAGGGCCGTATTACAGGCACAGAAGTTCGTATGCGCAGCGACCCCAGCACTAACGGTGATATTCTGGACTATTTTGAAAAAGGTGAAGAAGTGGTTATTTTGGATGCAGCCAGCGGCAGTCAAATGAACTGGACCAAAGTTAGACGTGCTAACGGTAAAACCGGCTGGGTGGCCAGCGATTATTGCCAGGAAATTTCACAATAATAACTAGGTTCCTGCGTTCCAATTTTCCTTGTTTTGTGATAAGATTAGGTATAATTACTTAGGAGGTTATATTTTATGAAAAAGTTTTTTAGATGTTTGGCAGTTGCTGTTTTAGGTATGGCTTTTGCCCTGCCCGCAGCTCATTCTGCAGAAGCAGCAAAAATGGCAGTAGTACCATTGGTTATGAATACTGAAGTAGAAGATCCCCAAGGTCTAAAACCCATTGTTTATAGTGAAGCAGTTAACAAAATTTTTAAATATCCCCAGTATGATAGGGCAGATTCTGATGCAGTAAAAAAGGCGGCATTGGCTCAGCAGGATAAACTGTTTACCAAAGAAGGTCTGTCAGCAGTATGTGATGCAACCGGTTCTGAGATTGCCCTTGCCATGAGTATTGATAAATTTGATTGGAAAGAAGAAGCTCAGACATCTAATAGCCCTACAACAGTTTGTGATTTCCGTGGCAAGTTTGCTGTTTATAACAAAATTACCGGGAAATTCAAAATTGATCATTGGGTAGATAATGCAACTTTTGAAACCGGCGCTTTGAGCCCTAGATATGACTGGGCCCATAACGAACTGGCACGTTATTTCAGAAATTTGCTGAGAGAAGTTTAAGATAAAAAATAATTGCTCAAAATAGTGAGGCGGTCTTTGGTGACCGCCTTTTTTCTTAAAAACGAATATAGGTGAGATTGTATTATGTTAGACTATGGACAACTGAAAATAATCGGCAAAAGTTTATATAAGACCAATATTCCCAAGGAAATGAAACGATATTTGGTCTTTTTGGGCAGATGCTGTCTGCACAAAAAAGAAATTAGTGATTTGCAGAGATTCTTTGCTGCGTCACCTTTGCGCAAACAGATATTGGCTGAAACACCGTCTTTGCTTGAGCAGACTACCAGAGGATTTTTTTACAAGGAAGCTACTTGGCCGGAGAGGATCAATATTGTCAAAAAGCACATAATGTTTATGGAAAAAACCTGCCAAGAAGAACTGTTGTTGCGGATTTATGCCAAACATGAACAGGTTCCTCTCTGGCAAAGCGAGTTCCAGGACAAGCCTTTAACTATGGCTTTGTGGTTTCACGGTGGCCAGCGCAAAGAAGGCTGTCTGTCTTTGACACTCCTGTGGGGAGAAATAGATTTTTACCAAATTATGTTTTGGCTGGGACCTTCTTTAGAAGATAAGAAACCTGCTTTGTGGATAGGTGCTTTGCAGGGCACAGGTTTAGGCAATGATGTGGTTAAAGCTATGACCAAGCAGTTCTTTGGTTATAGAACAAAAAATTTAATATTTTATGGTATACGTAATGTAGCCAAGCTTTTAGGATGTCAGCGGATTTATGCAGTTACTAACGAAGGTTATTATGCCATGAATCATGTGCGTATTAACCGTAAACTAAAAACCAATTTTGGGGATTTTTGGGAAGAATGCGGAGGCTTTCCGTCTCCTGACCCTAGGTTTTATGAGATTCCCATTGAAGAAGTTCGCAAGGATATGTCCGAAATGAAACCGTCTAAACGTGCCAATCACAGGCGCCGGTATGAGCTTATGGACCAGATTACGGCAACCATGGAAGAAACTTTGGGACAATATTTAAAGTAAATTGTTACTCCGGGATAGTGAGGATTGCTAAAAAGTTTTCCCATAAGGGCCGTTTTATGGTAAAATAAGAAGACAGAATTTTTGATGGAGGTGTTTTGCTTGAAGAAAATAGTAAGCCTTATGTTAAGTTGTGTTTTATGTTTAGCTATGGGAGCAACTGCTTTTGCGGAAGAGAGCGGTTCTCAGACTGTTGCGGACAAGCTGCAGAGTGTAGAGAAATTTATGTATGGCACAGAGCAGGCAGGTGCTTTGGTCAGCAGACTGGATAACCTGGAAAAAGATGTTCTGGGTCAACAAACATCCGGTGCGGTAATGAGCAGAGTGGATAATGTTTATAATGCTATAAAAGGTGTGCCCAGCGACGGAAGCTTATCTATTGCTACGAAGCTGAATGCCGTAGAGTGGCAGTTTGCAGACAGAATGTCTACGGAACCTGCTAAAACCCGTATTGAAACGTTGGAGCAGATTATGAACGGAGCACCAAATACTACAGGTTCTTTGTTAGGACGCATCAATTCTCTCACCTCAACTGCTTTTGCATCCGGCAGTATTACCGGCAATAAAGTAGTTTTGCCGAAGGATTCTTTGCTTAAAGTGAAATTTATGAGTGACATTAGCAGCAAAGCCAATCAAATGGGTGAACAAATTGACTTTGTGGTGGATGATAATGTTTATGTAGGTGAAACTTTGGTATTGCCTAAAGGGGCCAAAGGCTATGGTACTATTAAAAAGATTGTGCCTGCCAGAAGCTTTGGACGGGATGCCCGTATTGATTTAGACTTTTCGCATGTAATTGCTATAGACGGAACTAAAGTCCCTGTGTATGTTGGTGAATTAGCTAAGCAAGAAGCTAAGACCGTAGCCGGTGCAGCCGGAGCTTCTATTGGTGGCATGATTATCTTTGGGCCTATCGGCGTAGTAGGCGGGGCTTTTGTGAAAGGTCAGTCTGTTACGATTCCGGCCGGAACCAATACTTTCGTGCAAGTAACAAAAGATACTGAAGTAAATGGTATTATTCAATCAGGTGGCGGAGTTGTGGTTCCTAAGGAAAATGTAATTGCCCCGGCAGCTGTAAACCAAAGCAATACAACTACTGTGGTCAAAAACAATAAAACCACTAAAGCAGCCAAAGCAAATAATGCTGTTACAACAGTAAATGAAGATAACACAACTACAACAGTAAATGCAGAACATGGTACTGATGACGAAAAGTAAAAAGAGATAGATTAAAACCCAATAAGAAAGTTTAAGGAAAAACCCCTCATTTTACGGAATGAGGGGCTTTTTTGTGCTATAATATAATAGATATTTTATGCGATAGGAGAACGCTCATGAAAAATAGGGCAATAGCCTTAATGATAACGGCACAATTATTGGCACCAGCTCTTGCCTACGCAGCTGACGGTTATGCCGGCGGCAAGCTCAGCGGCAAATACGGTCCCAATAGTTTTGAGAGCAATACTAATGTCGTGGCCAGTACCGGCACGGAAGATGAGAATTCTTCCCGCCTCCAGAACCAAGTTAGCGGTAAACAGGAAGCGGCATTGCGGGCTATGGATGAAAAGAAAAAATCTAAGTCCAAATTAAAGAAAAAAAATAAAACTCAAGAAGATACAACGACAGGTACAATCGGTCAATCCGGACTGCCGGTTATTGTTTATGGGGATAATGTTGTCTATCATTCGGATACAGGGGATTTTAGGGCAACAGGCAAGGTTCGTATTTATCAGGGAACTCAAAAGCTCTATACAACCCTGGCTGAAGGAAATATGAAATCAGGAGATTTGTATCTAAATAAGGGCGGTCGCATGGTAGACGGGAAAAGTGTAACCGACAGTAAATGGGCCCATTATAATTTCACTTCCAAAGATGGCTTGGTGAAAGAAATGAAAGGCACTAATGAAAAGGATTATTATGAGGCCAAAGAAGCGGTTATTTATCCTGATAGGATGGAACTGACCGCAGGTGGCATGACTACTCGCTGCCCGGCAGTTAAGCATAGTCACTGTGTGGAAGTTAGGGCCAATAAAGTGGTAATGTATCCTAACGATAAAATTATTGCCTTTGGGGTCAAAGTTTACATCAAGGGCAAACATATTTACTCCAGAGACAGATGGGTTAATAAGCTTGATAACAAGGATGATCAAAACAGCCTGATCCCGCATATTGGGTACTCCAAAAAACACGGTGTGGAACTAGCTTATAATTGGAAGTTCCCTCTAGGGGATAAGGACACGGCTTATGCTGATTTGAAATACTATAGTAAAATAGGCTGGCGGCCTATGTATTCTGAGCGCCATGATGAAAGAAATTTCTATGTAAAGCTGCAAAACGGCTATGACGAAGATGATAATGACGATTGGATTAAAAAAGAAAGAGATATTACTATTGGCTATAAGAGTCATAAATTCAATAAAAAATGGCCTTTAAACTATAGTGCGTATATAAGCCATGGTTTGTGGAGCGATAGTGGGGTAATAAGCTGGCATACAGAGTATGGCGTTTTTGTTACTCATGATACTATTAAACTGACTCAGGGAAAACGTCCTCTGACTTTGGACCTGGGGGTTGGTCATAAGTGGACAAAAGAAAGTATTAACGAATATACTGACAAAACCATGCTTTATAGTGGAACACTGCGCCAGAGCTTTGTGGGCGGCTGGAGCAGCTGGCTGGGTTATTATTGGCAGAAAACAACAAATTCTGTTTTCGCCTATGCTAACCCGGATATGGACAGAGAACTGCAGCTTGGTATTGCAAGGAACTTTGATGCCAATAATAGTCTAAGCTGGATGATGCGTTACGATCAAGGTCAGCGCAATGTTTATGAATATGTATGGCGTTACACTCATAGCTTCTGCTGCTGGCGGTTTATGCTGGAATACAGAGATAAACGGTACAACGGCGAGAAAGATTACACCATATATTATGATTTGTTTAGATGGTAATAGGCAGCATACTATGATTTAATTAGGTGGTCATTATGGATATAATTACGACAAGATTATTAGAGCACGAAAAACTGGTTCATAAAGTTTTAGGCAGCAAAAAAATGCTGAAAAATATTGCTAATGGGGCCGCGATTTGGAAAGTAGCCATAGCAGCAGGGCACAAAATTCTCCTGTGCGGCAACGGCGGCAGTGCAGCTGACTCTCAGCACTGGGCAGCGGAAATCGTGGGAAGGTTTCAAAAAGAACGGGCCGGTATGCCGGCTATAGCTCTGACTACGGATACTTCGATTTTAACTGCCATTGGCAATGATTATGGCTATGACAGAATCTTTGCCCGTCAGGTAGAAGCCTTAGGATGTGAAGGCGATGTTTTGGTGGCGCTTTCTACCAGCGGCAATAGTGCTAATGTTTTGGAGGCTATTGACGCAGCTAAAGAACGGGGCATGAAAGTAGTGGGTTTCACGGCCCAGGGAGGCGGCAAAATGGCTGACCTTTGCGATGTGCTGCTGGCTATTCCAACGAAAACCACAGCCAGAGCGCAAGAAATCCATGAAGTTATAGGACATATTATGTGCGAAATTTTGGAGGAATAATGGGTAATTCTTTAGGAGTAGAATTTTTGACTGTTAAAGTTCAGCAATTAAAAATCGCTGTTATCGGTGATGTGATGCTGGACAGGTATTTTTACGGAGAAGTGAAAAGAATTTCTCCGGAAGCACCTGTACCGGTTAATCATGTTAAACGGATTACCTCTGTTTTAGGCGGGGCAGGAAATGTGGCGGCCAACCTGGCCCATTTAGGCTGCAAAGTTTATATGGGCGGTGTAACCGGCCGGGATGACAACAGAAAATTGCTGGAAGGCAAATTAAAAGAAGCAGGTATTAATTACAGCGGCTTGGTACCAAGCCCCAAGCGTAGTACTATTACCAAGCTCCGTATTATCGGGGCAAGGCAGCAGATGGTTCGCTTGGACTTTGAAGAAGTTGGGGATTTGCTGAACCAAGAAGGGGAAAAACTGCTTGCCTGGCTCCAAAAAATGTTAAAGAGCGGGTTAGATGGTATTGTCCTTTCTGATTACGCCAAAGGCGTATGTTCCCAAAGTTTTTGCCAGCAAGTTATTGAGCTGGCTCATAAGCATAAAGTGCCGATTTTGGTTGATCCTAAGGGCAGTGACTGGACAAAATATACAGGCTGTGATTTTATTACTCCCAACGTTAAAGAAATGGGAGAGGCAGTAGGCAAAGCCATAAGCAATGAAGACTCCTCTGTTCAACAGGCAGCTGCACTGGCCAGAGATAAATTTAAAATTAAAAATGTAGTGGTTACCAGATCGGAAAAAGGCGTAACCCTTGTGAATAAAGATACGGTAATTAATCAATCTGCTACCGCTCAGGAAGTGTTTGATGTTTCCGGGGCCGGAGATACGGTGGCTGCGGTGCTTTTGGCGGCAGTGGCAGCACAAATGCCTTTGGCTCAGGCTCTGGATATCTCTAATAAGGCTGCAGGTATTGTAGTTTCCAAGGTTGGTACTTATCCTGTTCATAGAGAAGAACTGTTGCAGAATGTTTTGGCTGAGTCAAGAATAAACGGTACAGGGTACAGACCCATGTCCAGGAAAGAAATTGTCAGCTTGGCTAAAACCTGGCGGGCAGCAGGGGAAAAAATAGTTTTTACCAACGGCTGTTTTGACATTCTTCATGTAGGGCATGTGACATATCTGGAACAGGCGGCAAAATTAGGACGACATTTAATTGTGGGTCTTAATTCAGACAGTTCCGTGCGTAAATTAAAAGGTGCAACCAGACCCTTGGTTCATGAAAATGACCGGGCTAGGGTACTGGCTTCTTTAGGTTGTGTAGATGCAGTGGTGCTTTTTACCGAAGCAACACCCACCCAACTCATTAAAGGCATCAGACCGGATGTACTTGTGAAGGGCGGCGACTATAAAATAGAAGAAGTAGCAGGCAGGGAATATGCCGGAGAAGTAAAGATACTTCCTTTTGAAGAAGGCTATTCCACTACTGGTCTTGTAGAAAAAATCGTTAAACTGGTTAAGGAGGGCAAGTTATGATAATCGTTACAGGTGGTGCCGGTTTTATCGGCAGTAATATTGTAAAAGGTCTCAATGAGCAAGGCCGTACGGATATTCTCATTGTAGATAATCTGACCAATATGGTAAAGTTTAAGAATATTCAGGGACTCCAGGCTCTGGATTACATGGATAAAAACGAGTTTTTCCAGGCTTTGGAAGCAGGCAGGTTCGATAATACCCCCATTGATGTAATTTTCCATGAAGGGGCTTGTTCTGATACGATGGAATATAACGGCAAGTACATGATGGATAATAATTTTCACTATACTAAAACCTTGATGCACTTTGCTCTGCAACGTAAAATTCAATTCCTCTATGCCTCATCTGCTTCTACCTATGGCAGCGGAACGCATGGTTTTAAAGAGCATCCTGAATGCGAAGAAGCTTTAAATGTATACGCTTTTTCCAAATTATTCTTCGATAATTACGCACGTCGGTATTTTGATAAGGCAGAGAGCCAGATTGCCGGTTTCAGATATTTTAATGTCTTTGGGCCACAGGAAAATCATAAGGGAAAAATGGCTTCCATGGTTATGCAAATGTTTAACCAATGGAAAAAAGAAGGCAAAGTTAAACTGTTTGAGGGTTATGGTGATTACGGACCCGGGGAACAGACCAGAGACTTTATTTATGTTAAAGACGTTGTTAAAGTGCTGTTCTACTTCTGGAAACATCCTGAATTAAAAGGAATTTTCAACTGTGGTACAGGTCGTGCTCACCAATTTAATGACATGGCTCACGCTGTTTTGGAATATTTCGGCAAAGGGGAATTAGTGTATATTCCTTTCCCGGAAGTATTAAAAGGCAAATATCAAAGCTATACCCAGGCTGATACTACTAAATTGATGGCAGCCGGTTATGACGGAGGCTTTACGGATTTCAGCACGGCCGTAAAGGAATATTGCGCTGTACTGGATAAAACCGGTGGTTATTATACGAAAGATTTAAAATAAAAATAGCTAGGTGTTTCAAAGGAGAAAATATTCGTGGGAACTAAAGGGGCGTTTTTTGACAGGGACGGAGTCCTGGATGTAGACAAAGGTTATACATATAGAGTAGAAGACCTGGAATGGATGCCGGGAGCCAAGGAAACTATAGCCAATTTAACGAGGCTGGGTTATAAGATTTTCGTGGTCACGAACCAAAGCGGCATTGCCAGAGGTTTTTATACTCCAGAGGATGTTCATAAGCTTCATTCTTACATGCAGGAAGAATTCCAAAAGGCCGGTGGCAAAATTACTAAATTTTACTATTGTCCCCATCATCCCACCAAAGGTATAATCCCGGAGCTGACGGTTAAGTGCAATTGCCGCAAACCTGCACCGGGTATGATTCTACAAGCTTTCAAAGAATATGATTTGGATAAAACCGGCAGTTTTATGGTTGGAGATATGCCCAAGGATATGGAAGCGGCCAAAGCAGCAGGTTTGCCTGGTTATTTATTTAAGGGCGGCAATTTATGGGAATTTGTGCAAACCATAGTGAAATAGCATAAGGTGGTGAAGAACGTGGAATATAATAACATACTGATTATAAAAATGAGCTCTCTGGGAGACATTATCCACGCTCTGCCTTTTGCAGCGGCTTTACGCCGCAGATTTCCCCGGGCAAGGATTTCCTGGCTGGTGCATCCTCAATTTTCTGCTTTTGTACCGGAAGCACCTCTTATTGATGAGGTGCTTTATTTTGATAAAGCGGCATTTAAAAAGATGAGCTGGGGAGAAAAGGCCGCATATGCTAAGAACATGCGCCGGGAACTCCATAGCAAAAAATTTGATTTGGTTATTGATTTGCAGGGCTTGTTTAAAAGCGGGGCACTGGCCTACCTAACCGGCTGCAAAAATAAAATAGGCTATTGTCAGATGCGGGAAGGCAGCAGTCTTATTAGCAGACCTATTACAGGGAGCCATGCTCATGACCACGTGATAGAGCGTTATTTGGACGTGGCTCGTTATTTAGGTGCAGATTGTTCTAAGATAGAGTATCCCTTGCCTAATTTGACCAAGGAAGAGACCCAGGTAGCTGCTATGCTGCCTGATATGGTGAAACCTTATATAGTCATGGCACCGGGAGCCAGGTGGGAAACCAAGCAGTGGCCTACAGGACATTTTGCCCGGTTAGGTCAAATGTTCATAAGGGACGGCTATAATGTGGTCTTAGCCGGCGCACCGGGGGACGGACCTAAAGGCACGGCAATTGAGACTATGCTGAAACAAGAGGCAGTTAGCCAAGCCGCTGCAGATATGGTTGGCAGCCTGTTCAATTTAATAGGCAAAACGAATATACGGCAATTAGGTGCCCTTATTAAAGATAGTATTTTTTATGTTAGTGCTGATACAGGCCCCTTGCATATAGCAGCAGCGCTAGGTAAGCCTTTGGTAGCTGTTTACGGGCCGACTAAACCTGACAGGACAGGACCTTATGGGGATAAAGATGCAGTAGTTTTGACCAGTCCTATTGAATGTGCCGGTTGTTTAAAAAAACATTGCGACCATTGGCAGTGCATGGCTATGGTTACTCCTGAAATGGTATATAAAGTGTTTAAGAATAAAATCCTCAGCCATAAGTGAAGCAAGGTCTTGGCAGGGAAAACGAGGGACAGAATATGATTGAATTAGCAGGAAAGCGCATTATAGTAACGTTTTTAATGCACTTGGGAGATTTAATTCTCACAACACCTTTTTTATATGTGCTGAGGCGGGCGGCACCGGGAGCTCATATTACTTATTTAGTAGATGAGAAACTGGCTGATGTAGTGGGTCATAATCCTAATGTTGATGAGGTTTGGACCATTGACAAAAAGGGTAAAGACAATAATATACCCAGTATTTTGGCTATGAGCGGGCGTATTTCCCAAGGAAAGTTTGATGTGCTTATTAATCTTCATCCTAATGAAAGATGCTCATTCCTGGATGCTTTTGCCAGGGTGCCTATAAAATTAGGGGCATCCCATTTCTTGTTTAGGACTTGTTTTAATCCATATATCAAATTAAACAGAAAAATTCACGCCGCGGATATGTATTTAGATGTATTAGCTAAAATCGGCGTTAAAAACCTGAAAAATAATGGCCTGGAGATTTACCCGGGAGAAGAAGATAAAGCTTACGTAGAGGAATTTTGGCGGTCTGAGGACGTAAAAAAAGAAGAGAGGCTGGTAGGATTCAATATTGGCAGTGCAGTTGTAACTAAAAGGTGGGCGCCGGAACGGTTTGCCCAGGTAGCGGATGCTTTGGCAGGGGAAGGCTATAGAACGATTTTCTTCGGAGGGACCATGGATGTTGCTATGGTACAGGAAGCTACGTCTTTCATGAAGACTAAACCTGTCATTGCAACGGGAAAATTTAAACTTGGCCAATTGGCGGCAGCCATGAGTCGCTGTTCCTTGATTATTACCAATGACAGCGGTCCCATGCATGTAGCAATCAGCCAAAAAGTACCAATTGTGGCTATGTATGGACCGAGTCATACGGATTTATACGGACCATATACGAAAAAAGCTACTGTGGTACGGGCTATTCCGCCTTGTGACGGCTGTCACAAACGCATGAAGCATCATTGCGATGATATGCGCTGTATGCGTGATCTGACTGTGAAGCAGGTCTTAGATGCAGCTCACGGATGGCTAAAAAAATAATACTTGCCAAATAAGGGAAAATCGTGTAATATATATCAGTAACATCTTTGTAACAAACTGCACAGTTTTGGTCCGCTAGCTCAGCTGGTAGAGCACCTGACTCTTAATCAGGGTGTCCGGAGTTCGATCCTCCGGCGGATCACCAATTAAAAATTTAGTCCTGCTCTTGTGAGCGGGACTTTTTATTTTATGCTATAATTAAAAAGCAGTTTAATAGGAAAAATATCACAGGCACAAAGGAGCGTACAGTCATGGTTCATAATTTTATTTATTACACACCGACAAAAGTAGTATTTGGTAAAAACACGGAAAAAGAAACAGGAAAGTTAGTTAGGGAACAAGGCTGCCAAAAAGTTTTAATTGTTTATGGAGGCGGCAGTGTTGTACGCAGCGGTCTTTTAGACAGGGTTAAAGAAGTTTTGACAGAGGCGGAAGTTGCTTTTATAGAACTGGGTGGCGTAGTTCCCAATCCTCATCTGTCTAAAGTATATGAAGGTATTGACGCAGCAAAGAAGTTTGGGGCTCAATTAATTTTAGCTGTAGGAGGGGGCAGTGTTATTGACACGGCCAAAGCCATCGGCTACGGAGTTGCTAACGAAGGAGATGTTTGGGATTTTTATGATTTCAAGCGTCAGCCCAAAGCCTGTTTGCCTATTGGTGTGGTCCTGACCATTGCTGCGACCGGCAGTGAAATGAGCGATTCTTCCGTTATCACCAAAGAAGAAGGCGGCCTAAAACGGGCTTGCAATACGAACCTGGCCCGTCCGATTTTTGCCGTAATGAATCCGGAACTGACGGAAACTTTGCCGGATTACCAGACGGCCTGCGGCTGTTCCGATATTATTATGCATACCTTGGAAAGATATTTTACCAATGGAGACAAGATGGAAATTACCGACGCTCTTGCTAAAGGAGTAATTCAAACTACCATGCAACAGGCGGTGATTCTCCGTGACAATCCTAAAGATTATGATGCTAGGGCAGAGGTCCTTTGGACCGGCAGCTTGTCCCATAATGGCCTAACCGGCTGCGGCAATACTAATAATGACTTTGCTTCTCATAGATTGGAACATGAAATCGGCGGTATGTTTGATGTGGCTCATGGAGCAGGACTGACAGCCATCTGGGGAAGCTGGGCCAGATATGTATATAAAGACTGCCTGCCTCGTTTCCATAAGTTCGCAGTAGATGTTATGGGTATTATAGACCAAGGTAGTGCAGAAGAAGTTGCTCTTAAAGGCATTGCCGCCATGGAAGCATTTTTCACATCAATAAAAATGCCGACTAATTTGCATCAGCTTGGCATTAATCCTACAGAAGAACAATTGAAAATATTAGCACATAAATGCAGCATTACAACTCATGATAACCTAGGCTCCGCCAAGGTTTTACACGAGGCTGACATGCTGGCAATTTATCAAGCGGCCAACCAATAAAATTTTGGCATCCATTTAACAAGTGGGTGCCAAATATGCTATAATGTAAAAGTAATATCGGACATAGGAGATAACTGATTATCTGCATGTCTGCTTGGCATATGATGGTTAAAACTTTGCGGGAGGAGGCAGGCGTCATAGTAACTAATTAAGACAGTAGAAACTAAATAGAGGAGGTTTTGCAATGATTACCAATGGTTTTACGTATATTGCATTTTTAATCTTTTTTGCCGGTTTTATGGTAATGTTGGAAAAGAAAACTCAGGCTAAGATTTTTAAGGTGTTGCCGCCTGTAGTAATGATTTATTTGATTACCATGTTAATGTGTACTGTTCAGCTGTGGGATTTAAAAGCAACAAAACCTGCATATGGTGCTTTGAAAAACAATCTTTTATACGCAATGATTTTCTTGTTCTTACTGCGTTGCGATATTCGCAAAGTTTTAAAATTAGGACCTAGAATGTTATTAGGCTTCTTCTCTGCTACATTAACTATTATGATAGGCTTTATTACTTCCTATGCAATTTTCCATAGCTATATGGAACCGGAAGCCTGGAAAGCTCTTGCTGCTTTGTGCGGCAGCTGGATCGGCGGCAGCGGTAATATGATTGCCGTGCAGTCAGCTTTGGACGTTCATGAAGGTGCTATGGCTTATGCTTTGGTTGTTGACTCCATCGATTACTCTATCTGGGTAATGTTCTTACTGTGGGCAGTAAGCTTGGCTCCTAAGTTCAATGCTTGGACTAAAGCTGATACCAGCGCTTTGGATGAAGTTTCCAGACGTTTGGAAGAAGCTGATGCTGCCAATAAAGAGCCCATCACTTTTGCTTCATTGATTTTCCTGTTAGGCGGCGGGTTGCTTGTTTCTGCTCTGGCACAAAATGCCGGTGTTGCTATTCAAGCTGCTTTAAAAGGTGTTATTCCTTTGGATAAAGCTACCTGGATTGTTCTGGTTGTTACCGCAGCCGGTTTAATCGGTGCTGTTACGCCTTTGGCTAGAATCAAAGGTGCTCCTGAATTGAGCAATATGATGCTGTATAGCGTTATCGCCCTATTAGCTTCCAGAGCAAGCCTCTTGGAACTGAGAGATGCTCCTCTGTGGATTTTGGCCGGTTTCGTTATCCTAGGTATCCACGGCGTTCTGTTCCTGGCTATTGCCAAGGCTTTGAAGCTGGATATGTTTACCTGCGGTGTTGCCTCCCTGGCGAACATCGGTGGTACTGCTTCAGCTCCTGTTCTGGCCGGCACTTATTCCGGGTCTTTGGTACCTGTAGGTGTTCTTATGGCTTTGATAGGCTACGCAGTTGGTACGCCTTTAGCACTGGTAACAGCTCAGATTATGAAGATGTTTGCTTAGTTTAGTTCCTAAAAGAGACAACACTCTTCCGGAAACTGGTATTATGCTAACAAGAGGTTGTAAATGTAATGACCAAAAGTCATTCTTTTACCGCCTCTTTATTTTTTTTTCAAGAATATACTTGACAAAGTGTAACAATTCTTATACAATATTTTAGTACACGATTGTAGATTTACGGGTTTCTACCCAATTTCTGGCCGGTTGGTCAAGTGGTTAAGACACCG
>Ga0183095_10176_pt8 | contig 31659 bp, 21 predicted proteins | sample BioMet4_FD_130346 | JGI IMG/M metagenome (GOLD analysis project Ga0183095, IMG submission 130346) | Microbial communities from bioreactor (seeded with sewage sludge) at LBNL, California, USA - Biofuel metagenome 4 (v2) (version 3) | ecosystem: Engineered > Bioreactor > Anaerobic > Unclassified ...
TTGTTTTAAAGCTTCAAGTTCCATTTTTTACTCCAAAATATGATAAGAGAAAATGAAACTACTATTATATTTTTTATTCGGTTGAAAATACATTACTGCTTTTACCCATACAATTTGAAGAGGATACTAAAAAAAATATATTTAAACTTTGAGAAATATTTGGTTAGATAATTACAATTTTTTTATGAGTAATGGATAAAAGGACAAAATAGATGAAAGCTAAGAACAAATTACTTTTAGTAGTCCTGGTCCCAATATTTCTCACTTCATTTTTGTCTCAGATGTCATCTGTATTACCGATAAGTAATAATGATTCTGAAAATCTGGTTATTCCAAAGACCGAAATAAAACGGGAGCCAGTTTATGGCGTAGAATACTCACATATCGAGATCCCATCAAAACTAGTTTCAAGCTCAATGTATTCTGTAAATATTTCCGTAAAAAACACGGGCACAGATACATGGAATAAAGATTGCAAAGAGCCGGTTCGCATATCTTATCACTGGAAGCAAGGAAATGAAACCGTTATTTATGACGGGCTCAGGTCCGTCATACCTTATAATATAAACTCCGGAGTTACGATAAATACCAAGGTTATAATAGAAGCACCTGATAAAGAAGGAAATTATACACTTGTCATAGATTTGGTTAAGGAAGGAGTTACCTGGTTTGAGGAGCAGGGTGCCAGAACCTTTGAAAAAGAAATCGAGGTCTCAAGAAATCTTCAGGAACAAAAGGGAAAACTGGAGTATAGGACCGACTATCCGGAAATTAATAAGCTGAACAACCTTATGAAAAACACAATAATCTCTTCCGCAACTGTTTTTGTAAATGACGGAAAACCAATTTACGGGTTTTATGCTGGTTCTGGTTATCCGCAAGTTTGGGTTCGCGATAGTACAACTGTTATTCAAACAGGAAGATACCTTTTCTCTGATATTTACTTCAGTTCCTGGATAGAAGCATTTTGTGAGAACCAGCCAGAAAACGGTTCGATTCACGATTATATTTCTCCATACGGCAGTGAGAAGAGTACGGTTGAAACCGATCAAGAAGCAAATCTTGTCCACTCTGCATATTTATACTATAAAACGACTAGAAACACCTCCTGGCTTGAGAAAACAGTTCGGGGGAAAAGAGTCATTGACCGGCTGGATAATTCCCTTATGTGGGTTTTAACTAACCGTTATAATAGTAGTTATGGACTGATAACAGGAGCTTATACCGCAGACTGGGGGGATGTCCAGTTTGAAGATAATCCCGGAACTCATATTTCAGAAAAGACGCACTGGACATGTGATATATATGATAACTCCATCTTTTTTCAGGCATGTAACGAACTTTCCATGATGTATTCAGATCTTGGAGAGAGTGAGAAGGCAGATTTCTGGACTGATACTGCACTTTCAATTAAAGAAAACACAAATAAATATCTCTGGCAGCAGAATAAAGGATATTATAAGATGCATGTCCAAATCTCATCTATTAATCCGGGATTTAACGAGGACGAAATGTTTCCAATGGGTGGAAATACAATTGCCATACAGTCCGGTCTTGCAAACCATTCTCAGATAAAACAAATTTTTAAAATTGCCAAAGAGAGAAAAAAGCAGGTTAATGCAAGCACAATTGGTTGTGTACTTGTCCCTGCTTATCCTGCAAGATTCTTTGCAAATCCTGGTATGGACGAGGAATACGAGTATCAAAACGGTGGTCAGTGAGACTGGTTTGCAGGCAGATTCATTCTTGAAGAATTTCGTTATGGTGAAAGTGAAGATGCACTTACTCACTTAAGAGAAATCGCAATCCAGGCTAATAATCTAAGAGGGTTTTACGAATGGCATACCCTTAATGGTACGGGCAAAGGTAGCCCAACATTTTTAGGAAGTGCTGGCGTACTCGGACAATGCCTAATAGAAGGGTACTTTGGTGTGGACCTATCAGCTAATTGTCTGATAATTACACCAAGACTTGGAGTAAAGAATGGCTCTATCTCTCTGCATGAACCTGCATCAGATACTCGACTCTCGTACAATTACACCTCATTTAAGAATAATACAATATTATTTGATTATGAGACAGATTACCCCGGTGAAATCAGATTTAATTTCCCAGTACCTGATGATAAAAGAGCGTATATAGATACTAACTTTCATTCAGAGAATATTCATTATACGAAAAATGGAAAATATCTTACATTTAGCAGCGAGAGCAAAAGATCAGTTTACAAAATTGTTTACTACTAAGATGTAAGCTTGATGCCTAAATGCCCGGAAACGGGATAAATTTGAGATAAGTCTTCCTCATTTATTTATATTGACTCTTCAGGTAATTCTTCACGTATCTTCTATTAAATCATGGCAAATTGAATTCATCGCCACGACAGTTGTATAAAATATTAACATTATATGATCTGGAGTTAGCTATCGATTTTAGGCACATTTTGAGAAATTAGAAAAAGATTTATGATACAAAATTGATAGTCTTTAAGCAAAAATACATTTAACTGATGACAAATGACAATTTTTCAGTATCTCCAGAGTCTACAGAGAGCCGTCAGGATGTTTTACTGTCATGTTCCTGCCGGTTGGGACCTTATCCGGGCCCCGGAGAATTTCTGCGTCTTTTTCTTCCAGATAAATCTTGAATTCATCAAGAGAATCGACAAGAAAAGTAGCCTGCGTGCTTCTGAAGGGTTTTAGAGCTTCATCCGAGCCGGCAATTAGCAAAAGATCTCCTATTTGAGCCAGTTCCAGGCCGATTTGCGGAATATTAAAGCGCATGGCTGCGGGAGAGCCGAGAAGTTCTTCATAGAATTCGAAGGCTGAGTTGAGGTCGTTTATGTAAAGGCGGGAGAGGGTTTGAAGGATTTTCATAATTACTTAAATAACTGTCATGCTAAATTAGTTATCAGGTAAGATTAAACTTGAATACAAAGCCTTCAAAAAATTATCCAATTTAGTTCATCTTTCAAGTCCTTCTCGAAATCTTTAAGATTTCTCTCTATCAATCCTGGAGTTAGTTCAAAATTTTGTGGAGATTGTAATTCAATCTCGATTTCACTCCCTTTTAAACTCTTAAGACATGGATAAACCAAGAAAAAAAAGAGTAATATAAATAAGAATGCATATTGCGTTGTGTTATCCTTCCAGTCAATAAACGATAACGCAGTTACCAAAAGAGAGAATACAATTAGCAAGATTGAATTAAGAAGTTCATAAATTGGTTGAGAGAGCATTAATATTTTTGTAGGCAAGATTGAATTAAGAAGTTCATAAATTGGTTGAGAGAGCATTAATATTTTTGTAGTATAGTTATACAAAATCAAAAGAAATAAAAATGAGGATTCTGGTAGTAATAATCCAAAAATAGAGAATATTAAAAATAAAAATGTAATCTTTCTTCTAAAACTGTGGTAAGGTGACTCCAGCCACCACTTTGGTATTGAAGTGTATATTTTGTGGTTCCAAATATCTTCAAGTAATTGTTCTGCAGAGTTAGTTACTTTAGGTTCAAAGTTAAACGTTATGCAGTTAATGAACTTATCCTTTGCTGAGAAATAATCACCTAGTTTATAGTAAAAACAACCTAAAAAATAATTATTATATGTTTCAATCCTCAATATATTATACCTGAGCTTATGTCTCCTGAACTTGGAAGCTACTTTTGTTAGTAGTCTATAATTTATATGTTCAGTTTTAATATTTAATGAATTAAAAGTACTTATTTTTTCGAGTTCCCTTATGCATGAAAGAATTAAATCTTGATACTTTTTATCATTAGGATCAAAGCTAACTTCTGCTTTGAGGTATTTTGCATAAACCTCCCAGAATAAAATTAATGGACTTCCGGGACTCAATGCAATTGCCTCTTTAAAATAATGGATAGCATTATCATAATTTTGTTTTTCAAGTTCAATTCTTCCTTTTAAATACAAAGTGGAATCATTTATAGCATCTTTAAAGAAAACATCATCTGATATTGAACTAGCATTTTTTAAGTCACCAATATCCAGATAAAGTTCTGTCAAGTTATTATATGCAGGAATGAAGTCACAATCATAAGAAATTGATTTTTTAAACGACTCTATAGCGGTATCAAATTGCTTAAGACTTAAAAGAACTAGACCCTTTCCATCCCATGCGAAGCTGGAAGTTGGGTCAAACTTTAAAGAATCTTCAAAAAGATTTAAGGCTTCTTCAAGTTTTCCAATACTATAATAAACAGTAGCTTCACCAGATAATGCAAAAGCTGGTTTTGGATCATCTAGCTTTAATGACTCATTAAAAGCCTCTATAGACTTATCAAATTGCCCCAAACTTGCAAAAGCAACACCTTTCCCGTTCAACGAAAAAGTAAGCTCTTTAATATCTGGTTTTCTTTTGCTTTCATTCTTATTGAGTGCAGTTTTATAAGCTTCAAGAGCCTCAGTATATTTCTGAAGGCTTAGTAAAACAAGGCCTTTGCCATTCCATGAAAAAGCATTATCTTGGTCAATATAAATTGATGTATCAAAAGCCTCTAAGGCATAATCATATCTTTTTAGATTACGTAATATAAGACCTTTGGTATTCCACGCTTTGGTTAATTTTGAATCAATTTCAATAGATTTATTTAATGTACTTAAGATTTCAATAGATTCATTTAATGTGCTTAAGGCATCATCACATCTTTTTAAATTCCAAAGAGCAAGACCTTTACCAATCAACGCAAGAGCTTTTTGTTCATTTTCTAAGGAGTTAGAGCATGTTTTGAGAGTGTCTAGGGCTGTGTCATAGCTATTTAAGGCTTCCTCATATTGTCCCATATGACGTAATTCATCAGCTGTTTTGATCAGCTCTTCAACATCCATAAAGGTCTCCTTTTATGTAAGAACTAGCAAGTCATAGCAATTGGGCAGATCTTATATAATTAGTTAAAATCGCAGTCTAATATAAAAACATATTTAAATTAGATAAAAAGATTAAAAATATAGATATAATTTTATATCTTATCAAACTGACTACAGTGCTTGAATACGTGAAAAAGCCTCATCACAGAAGTAAAAGGTTAAAGAAATGTTAATCCTCGATTACCCCTATGTCTCTGAATTACTAAAAAATACTGCTGCGGAATTACAGATTCCTGTTTTAAAAAATGAAATGGCAGTCGGACTGAAGACTGAAAAAAGGCTAAACCTTCTTGAAGAAGATGAATTTATCGAATTAATAAAAGAAAAGGGTGAATGTACCCTTTATTCCAATTCCGAAAACTCAATTGGCTGGATTTCAGAAAATCTCGGCTTTACAGGGCTGCCTGAGAAAATCGAGCTTTTCAAGAACAAAGTTAAGTTCAGAGAGCTGCTTGAAAGGCTTTATCCAGAATTATATTTCAAGAGTGTTAAATTTGAAGAACTGGACGAAATCCGGGTTGAGGAAATCAAAAAACCGTTCATCATAAAGCCTGCCGTGGGATTTTTCAGCCTCGGGGTTCATAAGGTTTCCACCAACGAAGAATGGGACTCGGTCCTGAAGTCCATAAAGGCTGAGGTTGAAGAGATCAAAAAGCTTTATCCGGCGCCAGTTTTGAATGTGGAGAATTTCATTATCGAAGGAAATATCGAAGGGGAAGAGTTTGCGGTTGACGCTTATTTCAACCGCGAAGGAAAGCCGGTAGTCCTCGATATCTTCAAACATATTTTTTCTTCGGAAGACGATGTCAGTGACAGGGTGTACTTTACTTCGAAAACGATTATAGAAACCTACAGGGAAGCCATTGAGGATCTTTTAAAGGAAATCGGAAAGCTGGCCGGGCTCAGGAATTTTCCTCTTCATCTGGAACTTCGAATATCGCAGGACAGGCGAATCCAGCCTATTGAACTGAACCCGATGCGCTTTGCCGGCCTGTGCGTTACTGATATTGCATATTTTGCATATGGGATTAACACTTACAGGTACTTTCTGGAACAGCTTGAGCCGGACTGGAATGAAATTCTTGCAGACAAAGAAGGGAAGAACTTCTGCTTTATTATGCTGAACAAATCGGAAGACCTCAATTTGAAGGACGTAAAGGCTTTTGATTACGAAAAACTGCTTTCAGACTTTGAAAAGCCTCTGGAACTCAGAAAAGCGGATTACGAAACACGCGGCTACTTCGGGTACATGTTTACCGAAACCAGAGACAGTAGCTGGAGCGAGATTGAAAGGATTCTGAAATCGGACTTGAGGGAATATATCACTTTCAAAGAAGTAGTGCCCGTAAGTTCTGTGCTCAAAAATAATGTTCAAAAATAATGCTCAAAAATAAAGATAATTAAAGAAGTAACTATAAATTTGCCCATTCTAAATAGTGAAGAGCCTTGATTTTTAACCTATCATTTCTATGAAGGTTCATTCACTGATCCATGTTTCTGCTTCAAGAAGCTCTTCATTCTTATAGGTTCTCACCGGAAAAGGAACAATAAACTTAAAGATTTCAACGGCAACATTCATCCAGTCCACGTCTGAAACAACTGCAATCTTTTCGAAGTCTGTAATGTTTAGTATGCCAACCTTGGCATCCTCCAGCATGGCATTAAGGGTAAACCACTCGAGTTCCTTATCCATGTGATAAAGAATACGAACCTTACCATACTTCTTGATTTTGTCCTCAACAGCAGGAATTAATACATTTTTGTAATCATCTCCAGTTACCTCTCCACTTACATTGACTGCTACGACATTTCCCGGCAAACCCTGCATAATCTCTATCATTTAACTCCCCCTTTAGTATACAAGAACTCTAGTACCCCACAAGATATTCAAATGTTTTTTCGCAAATTGCTATCCGAGAGTAATTCAATATAATTTTCTTAGCCTTATGCCATTAAAGTTTTGAGTTTTTGAATTGAGTTTTTGAGTTGAGTTTTTGAATTGAGTTTTTGAATTGAGTTTTTGAATTGAGTTTTTGAGTTGAGTTTTTAGTTTGAGTTTTTAATTTGAGTTTTTAATTTGAGTTTTTATTTTATTAATTTGAATGAATATAAACTTTGACTCGGACCATTATATTCATATCATATTCAAAAGATTCATCATGAAAAATAAATAGGATTTACGCGGTTGAACTGAGAAAACAATAGTATCATAACCAGGAAATAATTGAAAGAAGAAAAATAAAAATCAATGGAAACAAATCGATAATTATAATTAAAGCTGTAGATCTAAACCTATAACCTTCAAGATAAAATTAAAGATTTGTAAATCCATGCGGATATTAGGCTGGTTTGATATATCCGTCATTCAAGGATTTCAATCAAAAAATTACCTTATTGTAAGGAGATTAGAGCGAATATGAAACCTGCACAGAATTCCAGAAGATCTTTTCATTTGTCCCTCTTTCAGGGAATATTACCCCTCAACTCCAAACAAATACCCCTGGAAATCATCGCAGGGATAACATTCGCAGCGTTTGCCATCCCCGAAGTTATGGGATACACTAAAATTGCAGGCATGCCTGTAGTTACTGGAATCTACACAATCCTGTTTCCAATGTTAGCTTTTGCCATTTTTGGTTCATCCCGTCATCTTGTCGTTGGCGCCGATTCCGCAACCGCGGCAATTATAGCAAGTGGACTAACAACAATAGCCGTGCCAGCATCTTCCCAATATGTCGCATATGCGAGCGCGATCGCTCTAATCGTAGCAATCTTGCTTTTCCTTGGAGGTTTGTTCCAACTTGGTTTTCTCGCTGACTTCCTCTCCTACACGGTTCTGATAGGATTTCTCACAGGTGCTGGTATCTACATCTCTATATCACAGATTAGTGGGATGCTTGGGATACCTTCAGAACCGGATGGAACATCTGTGCAGATTCTCTCTTTAGTAAGAAACCTCTCTCTTACGAATACTTCCACACTCCTGGTCTCATTATCTGTAATCGGGGTTATTGTTCTTGGCGAAAAGCTCAGCCGCAAATTTCCAGGTGCACTATTAGCGATTATTGGCGCAATTGCTGCAAGCTGGACATTAGATCTTTCTTCTTACGGGATTAGCATCCTTGGCACAGTACCAGAAGGTCTGCCGCAAATTTCTTTTCCTCAAATCCCGTTTTCAGATCTCCCAGAGATCTTTAACATATCCATTTCTTGTTTTATTATTATCCTTGCCCAGAGTGCTGCAACATCTCGTGCTTACGCCATTAAGTTTTCCGACACTTTTAATGAAAATACAGATCTCATTGGATTGAGCCTTGCTAATGCAGCAGCAGGGATATCAGGGACTTTCGTTGTCAACGGCAGCCCAACCAAGACTGAAATGATTAAAAATGCCGGAGGTAGGACACAGCTTACTCAGCTCACAACGGTCTTCACTGTTATATTAGTCCTGCTATTCTTTACCAGGCCATTCGCCTATTTACCCACAGCTGTACTTTCGTCTATGGTATTCCTCATTGGTCTGCATCTTATAGATATCGAAGGGATGACCGCCCTTCACAGACAGCGGCCTGTCGAGTTTGCTGTCGCTTTGATAACGGCTATAACGGTCGTAGTTATAGGTGTCGAGCAGGGAATTCTTATAGCTATTGTACTCTCGATCATTGCTCACCTGCGCCATAGTTACAGGCCACTTAACCTTCTGCTTGTTCCAAAGGCCGGAGGGGCCATGAAAACAGTTCCACTCGAAAGTGGACAGCAAGCTGTTGAAGGACTGTTAATCTACCGTTTTGGTTCAAACCTCTACTTTGCTAACGAAGACCGCTTCGCGGAAGAAATAATAGATCTTGCCATAAAAAATGGTTCACTTAAATGGTTTTGCATTTCTGCCACAAACATTGGAGATATCGATTTCACTTCTGCAGAGACGCTCAAAAAAGTGTATATCCAACTGCAAAAACTGGACATTACTCTTGTATTAAGTGAAGTAGTACAGCCTGTGATGAGTGAGCTGGATAGAGACGGCATAACTAAAATGATTGGTAAAGACCATATCTTTGAATCAGTTCAGGATGTTATAGAAACATATAAAAGATCAACAGATAGTTCGTCACACTAGATCTACAGATAATTTTTCACACTAATTTTAAAGCTTCAACTTTTTCCAGTGCCCGGAATTTCTGCACTGTAATCCTTTTTGCATTGTAATCCTTTTTGCACTGTAATCCTTTTTGCACTGTAATCCTTTTTGCATTGTAATTTTTTTAGGCGGTCACTTTGAAATTAGTACAACTACACTCCTGCCCTGCACAATGTAGCTCTTCCCGTTGACCTGAGTTTCTTCTCCGGCTCCGGCAATTTCCTGAGGAGAAGGCAGGAACGTATCGACTGCTCTATACCAGCTTCTACTTATACATTTGAGTTCCGGAATTTCGAACTCAAGAGGCTCCCAGTACATATTCATCATAACATGTATATCTTCTTCGTCTCCGGTTTCTCCCATGGTAAAAGAAAGGGCTCTTGCATGAGGGTCATCCCAGCCTGGACTGTAGAGCTTGCACCCATGCCAGGAAATATCTTTTAGCCCACGTTCGTTTTCCTTGCCTGTAAAATATCTGGGGCGAAGGATGGTAGTATGGCGTTTTCGAAAATCAATCATCAATTTCCAGAAGCGGAACATATCGCTATTTTTCTCTACTAAGTTCCAGTCAAACCAGCTGGTCTCATTGTCCTGGCAATAAGCATTGTTGTTGCCTTTCTGAGTGCGTCTGACTTCATCTCCCATGCAAATCATCGGAACCCCTATAGACAGCAACAGAATTGCAGCGAAATTTTTGATCTGTCTTTCCCGCAAGGCTTTGACCTCCGGGTCTTCGGTCTCTCCCTCAACCCCGCAGTTCCAGCTCAAATTATTGTCAATTCCATCCCTGTTATTTTCCCCGTTAACCTCATTGTGTTTGTGGTTATACGAAACAAGGTCATTAAGTGTAAATCCGTCATGGCACGTTACGAAATTAACACTATTGATCGGAAGCCTTGATTCGAACTGGTAGAGGTCAGGGCTCCCGGCAATCCGGCTTGCAACCCTCCTTACAAGCCCGGGATCTCCTCTTACAAAGCGGCGGATTTCATCCCGATAATAACCGTTCCATTCAGCCCACCTTGGACCTGGGAAGTATCCTACCTGATTGAGTGCAGCTGCGTCCCAGGCTTCAGCAATCACTTTTATGTATCCGAGAGCATCGTCAAGTTCAATCTGCCATATAACAGGAGGATACTTCATAACTTTCCCATCAGTATCCAGCGAAAGGATAGAGCCTTCATCAAAACGGAAACCATCAACATGCATCTCTTTTGCCCAGTATTTCAAGCAGTCAACTATCAACTTTTGGGAAATCGGATGGTTGCAGCTCACTGTGTTTCCACAACCCGAGTAATTGCTGTAGTATTGCTCGTCAGGTTCCAGGAGATAATAGATGCTGTTATCTATACCCTTGAAAGAAAATACCGGACCCAGGTTGTCTCCTTCAGCTGTATGGTTAAAGACCACATCAAGAATTACCTCAATTCCAGCTTTGTGCAAGGCTCTGACCATGTCCCTGAATTCTTCCATATGAGCTCCATACTCAGGATTCACACAATAGCCGCTATGAGGCGCAAAAAAGCATATTGGGTCATAGCCCCAGTATTGTTTTCTTCCGTCAAGGCTTGTTGCATCATCAAAATCAAAGACAGGCATTAATTCTACAGCTGTGATACCAAGTTCCTTGAGATATGGAATTTTTTCAATTACTCCTGAAAATGTACCGGGTGCTGTAGTCCCTGATGTTGGAGATCGGGTGAATCCGCCTACATGTAGCTCATATATGATGGTTTCATTCAGTTCTTGCAGCCTTTTTTTGCTGTAGAGCTTTTCGCCCATTCCTGGCATCTCATATATCTTTTCTGCAGTTACGTGACTGTTATTTCCCCAGTTGTAGTGGGACATATCAATTACCACGCTACGCATAGAAAAAGCAAGGTTATCTCCTGGTATGCAGGCTCTTTCTCTGTTCCAGAGTGTTTTGTTGTTTCCTTTAGAATAAGGATCTATCAGGACCTTATCTCCGTCAAAACGGTATCCTCTGGAGGAATCAAAAGGACCACCTATCCGATATGCATAGTGGATTCCAGACTTCAGGCCTCGCACATATACATGCCAGAAATGAAAGGTTTTATTAAGGGCAATACTTGTAGCTTCAGTGGTTTCAATACTTGTGGCTTCAGTGGTTTCAATACTTGTGGCTTCAGTGGTTTCAATACTTGTAGCTTCAGTGGTTTCAATATCCTCGGAAACCTTAACTGAGCTCTCAATATTTTCAATATCCTCGGAAACCTTAACTGAATTCGCAATATTTTCAATATCCTCGGAAACCTTAACTGAATTCGCAATATTTTCAGAATGGGTAAGTTCTCCAACTCTGTTTGTGTAAAGGATAAGAGCAGGTTTCAGATCATCACATTTATCAAAAAGCAGAAGTTCAACGTAATCTGCATGTTCGGAATAAATAGAAAAATTCACTCCATCTTCATCAGGCGTTGCCCCAAGAGGATGGGGATATCCTCTCTCGATAACATAGCGATACTTCTTTAAAGTCTGTTCGTGATCCGTGTATAATTCTCCTAACATTTTTTGGCTCTAGAAGCATGCCTGAAGTTCTGCAAACTGTAACTCAGATCAAACTGTAACTCAGATCAAACTGTAACTCAGATCAAACTGTAACTCAGATCAAACTGTAACTCAGATCAAACTGTAACTCAGAGAATCCAGTTTTTCAGTCGTTGACAAATTACCTGCTAACCTGTTTGCTTTATTTTTCTCCTTTTAAGCAAATAATTTTTGCTGTCTTTGTCTATTCAGGCTCGCGAAGAGAATCATTTTACGAAATTTTATTTTCCAGATTCAGTGGAAGTGCGATAAATATTATTACATTAAAATGAGTATTCTCTTTATGTCCAAACAGCAGAGAGATTCGGTAGTCCGGCTATTTTCCAAAATAGTTGACGATATTAAAAATAAACGTTTTAAAAAGGCTTTTGAAGGTCTGGACAAGGCAGAGATAATAGCAAAGAAGACAAAACACCCTGATATTTCATACCATGTCTTTTCTTTGAGAGGGCTTGCAAAGGCCGAAAATGGCGAACCGGAATTAGCTCTTGGGTCTTACATTCCGGCTCTGGAAATCATCGGAAAACTGTTTTCGGAAGAACCTGCAAAAAAAGAATATCAATTGTTTGTAGACAATACTGCTGCAGGAATCGGAAAAGCTCTTATTGACCTGAATGATGAAGAAAAAGCGACGAAATATATAGAAGTTGTAAGGCCTCACATAGAAAGAGCCCTTCAGACATTTGAAAAATTAGTAACCTCAGAGCCGAAAAACCAGGATTATCTGTCCAGATACATAGAGATCATTGATGATACTGAATTCTGTTACCATGCCTGGGGAATGGTAAATGAGACGATCCAACTTTTTGATAAAAAATTGGAAATCTATGAAAAACTTTTCAAAACCGGGGACTGGGACTCGAAATATCTTGAAAAATTAGATGAAGACATTGATAGCGTAGGTCTCCTGTGCCTGGGCCAGAATAACATTGAACTTGCGGAACAGATTTACAACAGAGGAATCCGAATATATAAGGACATCATTAAAAATAATCCTGAGTCCCATATAGCTGCATTTTTCATGAGTTACACTTATGGTTACCTCGGGAACATGTATTCTGACCTGGATAATCTTGAGAAAGCGGAGCAGTACTATAAAGAAGGAATTGAACTTCTAAAAATAAGAATAAAAGCCTATCCCGAAGAATCTCCATATCTCGTTGCTCTGGCAAGCATGTACCAGGACTTAGGTCTTGTGTTTTCGGACAGTGAAGAAACTGAAAAAGCAGGACAATATTATACGGAAGCCAGGAAGCTTTACCAGGAACTGATGAACCTCTATTCAAAAGAGGAGGAGAAATTAGAAGTTCTTGTCACGAAATTAAGTGAACTTGGCGGCATGTTTAAGGAAATTGGGGATTTAAGTGGTGCAGAACTTTGCTATAAGAGCGTACTGCAAATCTATGAAGGTCTTCGCGAAACAAACCTGGAAGAACTTGATTATCTGCTGAAAATTTCGGATGTCCTCTACGAACTTGGGGATCTTTATTCGGAATTTGGAAAAATTAAACAGGCCATCGAATATTATGATAAGATCGTAGAAATATACGATGACTACCTGGAAGAAAATCCTGACGAAATTGATTTCAGGAGATATCGGGCTGATGTTCTAACCGAAATCGGAAAGCTGTATGCAGATGAAGACGCTGAAACTGCAAAAGAGTACTTTAATGAAGCAAGACAGGTTTTTGAAAATACCCTGGAACTTGACCCTGAAAATAACTTCTCACGGGAAAGACTTTTTAACGTTCTACGAGCCACAGGAGAGCTTTACAGGGCTCAAAATAACTATGAAAAAGCAATAGAACAATATGACCGGATTAAAGATATTTTACTGACAATGATCGAATCCGAATCGGAAACCTGGAAATTTAATGTGGAGCTGGCATCGGCTTATTTCAGGCTTGCAGTGCTGTACTCCGAAAAAGAAGATGAGGACAGAGCAGCAGAATACCATACCCTGTCACTGGAAATATACAAAACAATATTTAGTGAGAACCTTGATGCCCCTACGTTTCTCCAGCTCTTCGCTTATGAACTTGAAACCATTGGAATAAACTACATGGGTATGATTTCACATGAAGTGAAAGATCCTGAGACTTTATATCAGTATTATAATCTGGCTCGCTCTGTTTACGAAAAGCTATATGACATGGATCCCGAATGTGAGGAGTACCAGATCTTACTTACCAGGGTTGTTGAAGAACTTGGAAATCTGGATATGCGCATGAACAGGCTTGAGAGATCCAGGGATGAATTTGAATATCTGGTGGCACTCCATGAAAAAATAAAGGATTCCGATCCTGAAAACCTGATAACCCAGCTGAAACTTGGGAATTTTTTAAATAATCTTGGAATCGCATACTCTCTTATGGAAGACCTGGACAAATCAAAGCAAACTCTGGAAAAAGCCATTTCTCTCAATGAAAAACTGTTTGAATCCGAACCTGAAAACCCCAAATATCAAGAGCAGGCCGCAGCTGTATTTGCAAATTATTCAACTGTTCTTGCTGATATGGGTAAAACGGAAGAAGCCGAAAAATACCAGGCAAAAGCTGAGGAAATGAATGCAAAATTAGAAGAAAATAAAGAAGAATAATGAATTACACAAAAAACTTCAGGAGTACTATTTGAAATTCCAATATATAATAATGAGTCTGAATAAAATCTCACAGCAGATATCTCCTGGAGCTCAAGACCGTCCTGAGAACCTCTTCGCCGCCTGTTTTTTCGACCCTGATGTCAGATGGCTTTTCAATTATCTCAAGATTGAGAGGAAGGCGTTTTCGAATTTCCCCAATTAGCTGAAAATCCCCACTTAGAATAACGCAGTCAATGAACTTGTTTTCTTCAAGAACCTTATCAAGTGCCTCGAGGACTTTGTCCATGTGATGCGCGATATCTTCTTCCCTCAGTCGTTCGAAGCGGCGCTGGCTAAAGCCTCCTTTACTGTGCTTTTCCTTTACGCTGCTGCGGATAAGCTCTTCGGTATCGAAAACCTGCGCATCGGGAGCAAAACCTATGAAGGATTCGCCGGCGTGCAGGACAAGGACAAGCATGCGGTAGTCCTTACTTAAGATCTCTTCAAGCAAAGAGACCTCAAAACTGTCCCCAAGTTCCCAGGCTTGGGAAGTGATCGGAAAAGGAGGAGCTATAGCTTCACAGACCATGCGGTGAAGATCATAAAAAAGTACAAGGCCGGTCTCAGGCTCAAGCCTGTCAAGAAGGGTACGGTTTTCCTCTTCCACGCGCTCAAGAACCTTTTCACTTATCACACCTGAGAGTCGGGTACCCGGGGGCAGGTAAGCGGTCAGCAGGTCTCCTGCAGTGGTTTGGAGGGACTTGAGCTTGGAGAGGTAAGCCTTAACAGCTTGCGGGCTCAGGGTTTCAATTCCCCGTAATTTCAGTTTACCCTGAGACTCAGCCCTGATTGTTTCGAGCTCGTGGGACAGAGTCTGGGTGCGAATACGTTCCTGGTTTAAAAGAGCTTCAGCTTCCTGCCTGTCAGAAACCGCCTGCCTTGCAAGAAGCTCTTTTTTTTCAAGCTGGTTTTTTGCACTCTGCAAATCAAGTTCCAGTTTAACAATCTGCGAATTGAGCTTATCGATTTCAAGTTCGAGTTGCTCTTTTCCTGAAATCTTTCCTATAAATGTGCTTAAGCCCTTTTTTGGAACTTCAACAGCTTCTTTTTTTATTTTTTTGTCGTTAATCTGCCTTCCTCCCACACTGTTATTTTTGACTCAGATATAGGATTAATAAGATAATAACTCTCTATAAAGTCTCTTTATTAATTAATTTTAATCTTTGTTATTTCGAAAGTTTTAATAATATCGTATTGAATGTCACATTGCTTTCAGGAGCATTTTCCGAAAAGCAAGCTGATTTAAGAGACTATTGCCCAGCTTATAACCTTATAGATCACTCCGCTGCCTGAATGAGAACATTATTAAAAGATATTTAAACTCACACGGGCAGAAGGACCCTAACCAGGAAAGCCCCGGTCAAAGGGACCGGATTGAGTAGATGAAATGGATAAAGAAGAAAAGCAAAAGACCACCAGGTCCAGAGCCGAAAAGTTCCATCCCACACTCTGGATACAGGGGCAAAAGAGCTATTCCCTTGCCGGAAAAAACATAGTTCTTGGCGTTACGGGAAGTATTGGAGCAGTCAGGGTAGTTGAACTTGCAAGAGAGCTGATAAGAAACGGGGCTGAGGTCCATGCTGTTATGACAGAGGCTGCTACACATATCCTGCACCCTGATGCCCTGCACTATGCAACGGGAAATCCAGCAATTACCGAACTTGGAGGCAGGGTTGAGCATGTGGAGTTCTGCGGGCTCAAGGGCAGGGCTGACCTTCTCCTTATAGCCCCTGCAACTGCAAACACCATCGGAAAAATCGCATACGGAATAGATGATACTCCTGTTACCTCGTTTGCAACAACTGCCCTTGGCTCTGGTGTGCCTGTGATGGTTGTTCCTGCAATGCATGAATCAATGTTCAGGCACCCGGCTGTTGCTGAGAATCTGATAAAATTGAAAAGCTGGGGAATCTCTATTGTGGGCCCCAGACTTGAAGAAGGCATTGCAAAAATTGCGGCAAATGAAGAAATCGTGCTCGAGGTAGAAAGGGCTCTCGGAAACAAAACCCTTGAAAACCGAAAGATAATTATCACGAGTGGCTCTACTGCCGAAAGCCTGGACCCCATCCGAATTCTCACGAACCGGGCTTCGGGTAAAACCGGCAGAGAACTTGCCCTTGAAGCTTACCGCAATGGAGCTGACGTAACCCTGGTCCATAGGGACCGTCTTGGGTTTGCAGGAATCAGAGAGATCTTTGCAGAAAGCGCTGCCGATATGACTGACGCTGTCCTCTCAGAACTTGAGAAAGGGTATCATGCCCTTATCAGTTCGGCAGCAATTGCAGACTATACAGCCGAGCCTTCTCCCGAAAAGATAAAATCGGGAGGAGAACTTACCTTGAGACTGAAGCCCACCCGCAAATTGATTAAAGAATGCCGTCAAAGGTATCCTGACCTTGTGATTATAGGTTTCAAGGCTGAAACCGGAATTGAAAAAGACGAACTCCTCAGAAGGGCAGCTTCAACCCTTAAAACGTCAAAACTGGACCTGATTGCAGCAAACGACGTCGCGAAAGGCGGAATGGGCACTGAGGAGAATGAACTGTACCTGCTTGGACGGGAAAAAAGCGAACCAAGGCACGTAAGCGGAAATAAACGCAAACTTGCAGCCTTTATCCTTGAAGAGGTAGCCGATCTGTTAAAGTAAAAAATCTGATGCAAAGTATCCCAGAGTATTTACAAAAATCCGGAAACATTTTGCAAAGTATCCTGCAAAACACGAAAGAACTTTGAAAAAATGATTAAAGTGGCAAAAAGGCGTTTTCTATGTATACATATGAGAGTGAAGGAGCAGACATTCAGGCAAAGGCCTATGCTCCGGGACACATCACAGGTTTTTTCCAGATCCACGAGCATGAAAACCCTCATCGTAAGGGTTCTACAGGCTGCGGAATCGTCCTGAATGGAGGCGTAACCACCGAAGTAAAGATCGGTAGATCTATAGAAAAAACCGAAATTTTCCTTAATGGAAAAAGGGTTGAAGGCAGAACTACTCGGACAGTCGCAGAGATGATGACTGAACTGCCTGTAAGAATAAGGAGCTGGGCAGAAATCCCAACCGGATGCGGATTTGGAGCTTCAGGTGCAGGAGCCCTCGGGGCAGCCTATGCCCTGAACAATGTACTTTCCCTGAATCAGACCGTAAAAAGCCTGACTGAATATGCTCATGTGGCTGAGGTCATCAATTGCAGCGGACTTGGGGATATTGCTGCCCAGTCCAGCGGTGGAGTAGTGATCAGACTGCAGCCGGGTGGGCCCGAATTCGGACTTGTGGACAGGATTCCGGCTCCCGAAGCCAGGGTTTTTTGTATTGTGCTTGGTGAGATTTCTACCGGTTCGGTCCTGAGGGATGAAGCTGCAGCCTCAAGAATTAACAGCGCAGGAAAAGAAGCTATGTCCGAGCTGCTTAAAAAGCCCACTCTTGAGAACTTCATGCAGCAATCAAAAGCGTTTGCCAGTAAAACAGGCCTTATGAGCAGCAAGGCAAAAGATGTGATCGAAGCTGCAAACGCAAATGGTGGGCTAGCTTCCCAGGCAATGCTTGGGGATACGGTTTTCGCAATTGCCCCTTACTCCCAACAGTTCTGTCTCTACGAAGCTCTCCAGGAATTTGGGGAGGTGCTGGAATACGGTATAAGCACCTGCGTGCCGAGGCTGATGAACGAATGAGTTCAGGCAGAACATATTTTGAATGGGAAAGGAAAATAAAAAATACTTGTAGAAAATTACTGCGTAATTAGTCCCCTTATAACTTAAAGAGAGTTAAAATAAAATAGAGATCGAAAATTGGGATCAAATAGTAATATATAATTCAGATTACTCATTTTAGTTTTTTATTTGAGTGTTCTGAACTAATTAAGCAGTTTAGGTTAAAACTAATACTCAAGCAGTTTAGGTTAAAACTGATACTCAAGCAGTTTAGGTTAAAAACTGATGCTCAAGCAGTTTCTGTTGAAAACTGATGAAACTCATTTACGGATTAAGTTCATAAATAAAAAAAGATACTGGAAAGTCAATTAAAAAAAGGTAAGCGACCGATATGACCGAGATACCCAAAGACCACCCGAGGTATGAGTCCCTGCTAGCCCGTGAAAAGGTTGCAGCCGGGGTAAAAATGGGAATGACAAGCATTCAGGGGCTGATTTCCCAGGGAAGAGGCGAAAGCTTTGATTACCTTATAGGCGAGCGAAGCACCAAGTCTGCCCTGTATGCTGAAAGAGCAGCAGTTGCTGCCCTGCTACTGGCAAAAAACCCTGTAATTTCCGTAAACGGTAATGCTGTAGCTCTCGCTCCTGACAAAATTGTCGCCCTTGCAGATGTTACAGGAGCAAAGCTCGAGGTCAATCTTTTTCACAGGACTGAAACAAGGGTCCACCTCATAATAGAACAACTCAAAGCCAACGGGGCTTCTGAGGTGCTCGGGAAAAATCCGGATGCGAGCCTTGAACTCTCTCACGCCAGGCGGCTGGTAGAAAGCCGGGGGATATATTCTGCAGACGTAGTACTTGTCCCGCTGGAAGACGGAGACCGGTGTGAGAAACTTGTAGAAATGGGAAAAACTGTTATAACTATTGACCTGAACCCTATCTCACGGACTTCAAAGATGGCTACAATCTCGATAGTTGACAACCTTACCCGTGCACTCGAAAACATGATCAAGTTCGGAGTGGAACTGAAAAAGGAGAGAAATGAAGAACTTGTGAAATTAATCACGACTTATGATAATAAAAAAACCCTCGTAGAGGCGATTTCTGAAATCCAGGAACACCTTAAAGCTATAGCTGTAGAATTGGAACACTGAATATGGATCTGATAGAAAAAACGAGGGAATTTGTAGCTACCTTTCTTGAAGGCGAGCCCAGTTCCCACGATATGTCTCATATAAACCGGGTAGAAGCCCTTTGCCTGGAAATCCAGAAGGAAGAAGGGGGAGATCTTCTCGTACTTCAGCTTGCAGCTCTCCTTCACGATGTCGGCGTAATTAAGGAACATGAAGAAGGCGGAGATCATGCCGTATATAGTGCCGACATCGCTTCTGAATTTCTTTCGAGAACAGGGCTTGGAAAAGAGGTTATTGAAGCTGTTGCTGGTTGTATCCGGACACATCGCTTCAGCGCAGGGGAAAAGCCAGATAGTCTCGAAGCTCGAATTTTGCAGGACGCCGATCGGATTGACGCCCTTGGAGCAGTGGGGATCTTCAGGTCTGTTCTTTCCATGGGAGCCCTCAGGATGTTAAAGCACACAACTGGGATGGATAAGGGAAATTCAAAAAGAACCGTGTACATCGAAGACCCTATTGAAGGCTTTAACGAATATATGCAGTACAAACCTTTCACCATTCCTGAAAAATTGAATACCGACACTTCAAAAAAGATTGCCGAGGAAAGGCTGAAAATCATGCGTATTTATCTTAAAGCTCTGAATAACGAAGCCGGAAACAGTAAAAAGGATTTCTAAAAAGACATCCTCTTCAAATTGCATGGGAGAAAAGGTTATATCCTGAAATAATTTCATAGATTCAAAAATGATTTGTCTTATCCCAAAATTATAATTTTTCAGAAATATGAACTCGGTTCTATCAGTTCTATATTACTTTTTCATGAATCTCCACCCTCCATACAGGCAGATTAAGCTTCCCAATAATCCAAAACCCGGAATAAAGTTATTTTTACTCGTTTTGTCTTCGCCTGAGTTATCTACCTTCGAGCTATTTTCATAAAGGGGTTTTGAATTATTGTTACCTGGATTATTGAGCTCTCCAGCGTTTTTTTCTTCAGATATTAATGAATTTGATGTATCTTCAGCCACCCCTACATCTCCAGTAGCGATATCATTAATAAATACACCTTCGTCAAAATAAACAGGGACATCAGTTATATTTTGTTTTCTTGCTTCTTCATCAATAATATGATAGATTTCTTTAACTATGGTAGTTTTTTCTTCAGAAGATAAAGTTTCGTTAATTCCTACTTCAAGTCTAGTGGTCTCTACTCCATATACTATTACCTGGCCTTTTTTCATATATGGATTGATTTTTTCCTGAGTATTACCAGCAATTGCAGACATCTTATGCCCCCAGGAAATTATCTCCTGCTGGTTTTTTAATAGAGGAATTTTTCCATATGCTGTAACATTTTTATGTACTGGTGTGGTCGGTTTTGTCTTCATAACTTTTTGAATTGCACGTATTTCCGATTCAGAAAGATTCTCTGTATTTTCTCCAAACCAGTGAGAAGTGCCTTGTTCTAAATCCAGTGGGATTTCCAGCCGGTAAATACCGTATCCAAACTCTACAGGAATATCCTGTATACCCATCTCTTTTGCAGAATTATCAATTAGAGCGTATATCTCACTCATCAATGACTCATTAACATTCCCATATTTGAATAAAATTACAAAGTATCCCTTGGCGTTAGCCCCACATGTTACTACCTGCCCGTGAGGATACATATATTTTGAGGCAACAGTACCTTTTATTTTATTACTAAGTTCTTCAAGAGTAGAATTCCAGCTTTCTCTTTGTTCCTTATTTTTCAGTACAGGAAGTTTGCCATATCTCGTAATTACAGTATTTCCATGTGATTCTAGACCAAAAAAGTAATTATAATAATCAAAATTTACATTGCTTACTTCAGAATTCAAGTAATCACCCGATTGGATTGACTTATTATCGTTTGAATTTATTCCAAAAGCAGTACCTGTAGTGCAATAAAAAATCAAAAGAAATTCTATTGAATATATGAGGACAAATTTTATATTATTCATGCGTATCCCCCTAAGAATGTAGAACTGCAAAGTTGAATTATGTTTTATCCCGAAATTTTTTCTCTTTTTTAATTTTTTTATTTAACTTATATATCGAATATAGCTGACCCACTATTTTACTCCAACTTCTAATTGTTTTATTTGGCAGTGTCGCGAATTTACTGTAAATTTTAAGTTAAGTTTTTGTATACAGTAAGAAAAATTGATCTTCTGATATGGAATTTTTGACTCAAAAACTTCTTGAAATTTGTAATTTTACAGAACTTATGTTACACTGTCTTTTATTTTACATGATTATTTTACCTCGACTATGTCAGATTAGACAGTTATTCCAATTGCAGTTTTTGATTTCACTACGAACAATATACTTGGGATATGAGGTCTAATGATAACGTTTTACCTTGTAATGTGACATAGTCAAGTTACAATACCAAAATGAAATTGGAACTTACTTAACGTTTAACTTTTTGCGCCGTTTGCTGTTGTATCGTGTATTGAACTTTCAAATGATTTTGGATCTACGAAATTATTTCAGGATACAATAATGTCATTATAAAAATTAAAGGCTATATTAATAGCCTTTTCAAGCTGTAAGCGGTGTAACACCTAGATCGGATGTGATTCCAGAAACTGGAGAAAACCATTTATAACCTGAAAACGTACCTTTGTGAATTCCTAAAAGTGTACGGCTACCAGATGGCATGTAGAAGACCGGAGCTCCACTATCACCTGGCAGTGAACTATAATCTGCATATACCATGTTATAATATGGCCCTCCACCTTCTGTAAGGGTTCCGACACCTTTTACATGTCCATCTTTTACTCCAGAAGCTGCACCAGATATGTAAACTAGCCGATTATTCCATATGTTACTCGGAACTGAGCTTTCATAATCATAAACATTTCTGGTTGACCCGCTACCAACATGAATTTTTGCATCCACATTGCTATATGGGACGAAACATGCATCTGCATTCTGACCACTTAGAACCTATCCGAAAAGTCAGTAATGCATATCGAAAAGTTGCAATAAATCTAAATGTTCGGGCATCCGTTCCGGTTTTGCATATTGCATATTGTAAAAGTTATAGCAGGTAACCACTTTTCGGATAGGCTCTTATTGCGCTGACAGATCCTGCCGCATCAGATGTTGGCTGATACATATCATAACCTACGTAAGTTCCAAGGTGTTGTGCAGTTACGTATCCTTTAGTTCCAGCACTTGTCTGAGCAGCATAACCTATTGTACCCCAGTTTCCTGTTTCACTAGTAACCATTATTCCGCCAATTATTGGACGATAATAGCTATCATAACCACTCACTTCATTCTGGAATAAATCATCTCTAGAAAACACAATAGGGATTTCCTGTATAGACGCTTTATTTGCTGTTTTATTTACTACATTATATATCCCATCAATTTGAGAATCTGTAATATTCATATTTTTATAGAGCATAATCATAAAGTAGCCATGATTGTTCCAGGCATAACCTATTACTGGCCCTTTTGGATATATGTATCTCTTCATGTTCGTGTCCTTATCCAAGAGAACTCTAGTCTTATCAAGTTTATCAATCCAGTTTTGTTTTTCTGCTTGAGTGGTATAGTTTGGAATTTGTCCTTTTGCTAACAAAAAATTAGGTTTTTCTTTCAAATCATCGAAGACATAAGGACCAAAATCAGGTATCTGCATGTTGTCTGAATTAGTTATTTCAGAATTATTGGTAGAAGCCGAAGCAGCAAATACTACTCCAATAAGCAGCATTGTCAAAGCAAGCATTCCTATTTCAAATTTTTTCTTTGTTATCATGTCTTTACCTCGTCATTTTTTATTTTCGAGGCCGATCAAGCAAGTCTTAAATACTCTCAATGCTATCATTTTCTTGCCTCTGGACATGTGAAGTTCAAATCTACTCTGGAAGGTTTGTTTGAACTTCACATTAAATAACAGTTTTAAACTTTTCCTATATATTTATTATGTAAACGAATTTTCATCACTCTGATTAATATTCATTAAACCGATTCTCTTTTTCATTGAAATAATGAAGTTTCAAGGTTTAAACTGACAGAGTAATTTTTATCTTATTTTTAGCAAACAATCTGAATATTCGTATATCCACTAAACTATAAAATTGACAAAAATGAGATCAATATACGTGCCCAACAGAAGACAAAAGAATATATTGTATAAGAAGAATTCAGTAAGAAATAATCTGTAGATGCGGCGACAAAAAATGAATAGCTTCGAAATTTATACGAAGGCGGTAGACTATGTTGTCTTTTCTCAAATTTGCCTATAGTCAGGTTTTAGCATAATTCTCAGGACAACTTTTTTTAGGATAACCTCTTAATTCCAATACCTTTTAATTCCAGTTACCTGTTAAGTCCAGTATTTCTTTAATTTGAATAAAATTCTTAAATTCAGAAAATAGTCTAACAGCTTCAGTTCATTATCTTAAGGATCTGATTGTATGGCTGACATAATTGTAAAAAATGCTTACGTTATGACAATGGACCCCGATGCGGGAGATCTCAAAAACGGGACTGTTGTCATTGAAGATGGAAAGATTACGGAGATCGGGGAAAAGACCAGCGAAAGTGCCGATACCGTAATTGATGCAAAACATTCGGTAGTAATGCCAGGGCTTGTAAACACGCATACTCATGCCGCAATGACTCTTTTTCGGGGTTATGCCGACGATTTACAGCTTGCAGACTGGCTTGAAGGTCATATCTGGCCTGCCGAGGCAAAGCTGACTGCAGAAGATGTTTATAAAGGCAGTCTGCTTGCCTGCCTGGAAATGATCAGGTCAGGCACTACTTCTTTTGCGGACATGTACTTTTATATGGACGAGACTGCAAAAGCTGTTGAGGCATCAGGGCTTCGGGCCTCGCTTTGCCATGGACTTATAGAACTCTGGAACGAAGAAAAGGGAGCAACAGACCTTAAGGAAGGGAAGCGCTTTGTCCGGGCCTGGCAGGGAGCGGCCAATGGCAGGATAAAAACAATGTATGGGCCTCATGCCCCGAATACCTGCTCAGAGGAATATCTTGCAAAGGTAAGGGAAGAAGCTAACAGGGACGGCGCAGGAATCCATATCCATCTTCTTGAAACGGAAGCCGAACTCCTGGCTATGAAAGAAAGGTACGGGAAATGTTCGGTGCACCTCCTGGAAGACATAGGGTTTTTAGGGCCGGATGTACTTGCTGCTCACTGTGTCTGGCTTTCGGACGGCGACATAGAAATCCTGGGAAAAAGAGGAGTGAATGTTTCCCATAATGTCATAAGTAATATGAAACTTGCTTCAGGAATTGCACCTGTACACAAGATGCTAGAAAAAGGAGTTAATGTGAGCCTTGGCACTGACGGCTGTGCCTCAAACAATAACCTTGACCTTTTTGAGGAGATGAAAACGGCTGCTCTTCTGCATAAAGTCAATACTTTCAGCCCTACTGCCCTTCCTGCGCGACAGGTGCTTCAAATGGGTACTGTGAACGGTGCAAAAGCCCTTGGCACGGAAACCGGCATGTTGAAAGTTGGAATGAAAGCGGACCTTATCGTGGTAGATATGAAAAAACCGCATCTTACCCCCTGCTTTGATGTTCCCTCCCACCTGGTGTACTCTGCAAAAGGAAGCGATGTCAGGACAACAATTGTAAATGGAAAGGTCCTTATGGATGATTACAGGGTTCTGGCCTTGGACGAGCAGAAAGTTATGGAAGAGGCTCAAAAAGCCGCAGAAGAGCTTGTTGCAAGGGTAAACGCCTGAAAACTCTACTTATGACAAAAATAATTTATATCAATAATGTTCCACTGTGGAACCTGAATTAGTAGCCTGAATTAGTAGCCTGAATTAGTAACTTGAATTAGTAACCTGTATTAGTAACCTGTATTAGTAACCTGTATTAGTAACCTGAATTAGTAACCTGAGTGAGTAAAGGATAAACACTTATGTTTGAAGCTAGAATAAAGATCGAACTCAACCGCATATTTGATATTACGGGATCAACATGACCGAAAAAGAACTCATAGAATCCGGAAACATGAAGATGGACTGGGCAAGAAACCATATGCCTGTACTTGCCATCGTCAGGAAAAAATTCGAGGAGGAAAAACCTCTTAAAGGGATGAAGGTAGGAATGGCTCTGCATGTGGAAGCAAAAACTGCAGTCCTTGTAGAGACCCTTGCTGCAGGCGGTGCAGAGGTAGCAATTACCGGCTGCAATCCTCTCAGCACTCAGGACGACGTGTCCCTTGCCCTCGGTACCCGCAAGGACATAAACTGTTTTGCAAGATACGGAGTCGAGAGCCAGGAATATTACGAAGCAATCGACCGGGTCCTGGACATTAAACCCGATATCACAATCGATGACGGGGCAGACCTTATATTTAAATTACATAAAGAAAGGACCGACCTGCTTCCGAATATCCTTGGTGGCTGCGAAGAAACAACAACCGGTGTGCACAGGCTTCATGCGATGGAAAAGGAAGGAGCCCTGAAAATGCCGGTAATCGCAGTAAACGATGCCATGACCAAATACCTCTTTGACAACCGCTATGGAACAGGCCAGTCAGCCTGGGATGGGATTAACAGGACAACAAACCTCCTGGTAGCAGGCAAAAACGTTGTTGTTGCAGGCTACGGCTGGTGTGGGCGCGGAGTTGCAATGCGTGCTTCAGGCCTTGGGGCAAATGTAATCGTTACCGAAGTCGATCCTGTAAGAGCCCTTGAAGCCAGGATGGACGGGTACAGGGTCATGAAGATGGCAGATGCTGCAAAATTAGGTGAAATCTTTGTTACCACCACAGGAAACCGCGATATCCTCACAGCCGAAAATTTCAAGTCCATGCCTGACGGAGCAATCCTTGCAAATTCCGGCCACTTCAACGTGGAAATTGATATGGAAGCCCTTGCTTCCCTTGCCAAATCCGTCCGGACCGTAAGACACAACATAAAAGAATACGATCTTGGCGACAGGCGCATCAATGTCATAGCTGAAGGCAGGCTGGTCAATCTGGCTGCCGGTGACGGCCACCCGGCCGAAGTCATGGATATGAGTTTTGCAAACCAGGCCCTCTGTGTGCGTTATATTGCCGAAAACAAGCTTCCGAACGGAGTCCATAAGGTGCCTCTGGAACTTGATACTTTTGTGGCAAGAATGAAACTTCAGTCAATGGGTATAACCATCGATGAACTCACGACGACACAGGAATGCTACATGAGCGGCTGGGAGTGCGGGACGTAATTCAGAAAAGAAGCTGAAGAAATATTCAGCAGCCTAGAAATTCTAATTTATAAATGCAGTAAATACCGGCTATTTCCATTTTGGGAATTGATAGTATTTACTGTACCCTATTTTTGAGAATTTTAAGTTCGTTTTAAATGATTTTGATGCCGGAAGTATAGTTTTTTCTTGAAATAAGGCTCAAGTAATCACTTTGGTCTTTCCGAGACTACATTAATACCATCTTCTGTCGCTCTTGTCCGCACGCAGCGCGCCTGTCAGAAGATACTTTGAAATTAGAAAGAAACAAAAAATACCCTTCTTAACCCACTCTTATTGTTTTTTGGTTTTGATGGAAAAATTGGCTGATTTTTAGTTTTTATTGCGAACGACAACTTAAAAATGCGCAAAAATTTAACAAACTTTAAATAATAATTTACAAAATAATTTATATCAAAAAGTTAGCTTGTCATTCAGAATTCAGGAGCCTCAACGTAACGAAGTGATATTTCAATGGAGACATTTACTAAAGTGGAAACTGAAATTATAACTGAATATATCTCTGATCGTCGTCTGCTCGATAGCCTTAGTTATATTCGTGGGGCAATGGAAGAGATCTGGGCAAGTGATGCTCCTAGAATAGTACAGGATTATACTGATCATGGTGTTAAGCATAGTGAAAGACTTGCTCGTTTTGTGGATAAGTTACTTCAGGCGAAGTTAGACAAAGACTTTTCAGAACAAGAAATATACCTGCTATTTGCAGGCATTTATCTACACGATATAGGAATGCAATGTGATATCGTTAAGTTTCCTCAAATAAAGACTAAAGCTGAAGCTTTAGGTGCAGAATTTGACGGTGAATTTAATTCAAAGAAGTCTAGCACGTATTCTGTAGAAGATCAAAAACAGATTCGTAAAAATCATCAATATTTAACTGCTGCATGGATTGACTATGCATACGGAAATGATACATCTGAATTACATAGTGCCATTAAAAGTGTGCCTGATGACTTAGTTAACGATTTGATGGACGTGTGCAAATACCACTCCAAATTATCTCTAATTAAATGTTCAGAGTGTTTTAAGTTTGATCCAAATGAGCGTAAAAGAATAGTAGCGGCGCTGTTGCGTTTTGCAGATGAACTCGATATCGACAGCAATCGAGTTTCGATTAAAACTGTTCTGAACTTCTCACTCGATGCCCATAATAGTGTTTTCTGGTGGGTACATCATAACACAAAGGTTGTTTTCAGTGATTCTGGCGATATTCTTATAACAATTAGGCTTCACCCTGAAGACTTCGAACCGTATAATTCTTTCATCCATGAAGGGTTCATTAACAAATTTAGAGTCAAAAATCAACCTGTTATGGATGTTCTGGTCAAGTATGGAATTCCAATTATAGTATCAAGTAATTCTGCTGTAGTGGAATATGACCATGCCCCAAAATTTCCTGCGGAGATAATTGCTGTTTTAGATGAACAAACGAAACAAAAGGATAATTCTTCTAAATCCCTAAATCAACAAAATAATGAAAGCTCAGACATTGGAAAACTGGAAGAACTAATATGTTCTGAGATTGAGAATGAATCAAAAACCGCAATATTAAACGTTCCCTACTCAAGAAACCCTCGTTTTACAGGACGTGAAGATAAGTTAAAACAGATCCATGAAGCTCTTCTTTTGGACAACACAGTTGCTGTATCTCAACCTGTTGCGGTGTGCGGACTTGGAGGCATTGGAAAAACACAAACTGCAATTGAATATGCCTATCGTTATCAATCTGAATATGAATTTATATTCTGGGTAAAAGCTGATTCTGAAGATTCAATAATTTCCAGCTACGTCGATATTGCAAAATTATTGAATTTACCGGTTAAAAACGACTCCGACCAGAATAATATTATTTCAGCTGTATTAAACTGGTTTAGAATCCACCAGAACTGGTTACTTGTTTTTGACAATGCAGATGACATTTCTTTTGTAAAGAATTATCTTCCTCCAAATCCAACCGGGCATATCCTCTTAACCTCAAGGTTAAGAGTTTTTGATACACTGGATATTACGAAACTGGTTGATATGGAGGAGATGTCTCCTGACGAAGCTAAAGATTTCCTTCTGAAACGCACAGTGCGTATTAGTCTAGATCAATCCGAGCTCGAAGCCCTTGAGAAGCTTGTGCATGAGCTTGGGTGTCTTCCATTAGCTTTAGAACAAGCAGGAGCCTATATTTATGCTAACAACTCCAGCTTTAAAGACTATCTGGTTAGCTACAATAAACGTGGCCTGAAATTATTAGAAAAATCTCCAATTGATAAAAACAAGTACCCAGAGTCGATAGCTACCACTTGGTTGATGAACTTAGAGGAAGTGAAGAAAAAATCGAAAGTCTCGGCAGATACTTTATTCATAAGTGCTTTTCTGAGTCCTCACCAAATCCCAGCCGAAATTTTTTACAAAGGCACGGATGAGTTAGGACCATTAATCTCCACTGCATTAGCTGAGATTGATACAGATCCACTTGTTTTCGATGAGGTTCTCAAACCACTCTGGCAGTACTCATTGATCAATCGTGAAACTGGCTTTCATACTTACGATATTCACCGCCTTGTACAAGCCGTTCTTAAAGACGGGATGGAAAAAGATGAACAGAAACTCTGGGCTGAGCGTGTTGTTAACGCTGTAAACTGTGCATTTCCTGAGGTTAAGTATGAAAACTGGGAACTTTGCGAGAAGCTTCTTCCTCATGCTCAGACTTGTGCAGAATATATTGGACTATGGGCTATAGAAACTGAAGAATCTGCGAAGTTGTTAAATGTAACTGGTAGTTACCTGCATAAACGTGCACGTTTTAAGGAAAGCGAATCCCTCTTAAAAAGTTCACTGGAAATTCGAAAGAAGATTCTGGAACCCGAGTATTTTGATATATCTGAGAGCCTTAATAATTTAGGACGACTTTATATAGATTTGGGTAGGTATTTCGAAGCAGAACCACTATATTTGCAAGCACTAGAAATTCGAGAAAAGATATTATATTCAGATGATGCAGCTATAGCAGAGAGTCTCAGTAGTTTAGGAGAGCTTTATAGGATTTTGGGTAGGTATTCTGAAGCTGAACCACTACAAGCGCGTGCATTAGAAATCCGAGAAAATGTATTATATTCAGACGATGAAGCTATAGCAGAGAGTCTCAACAACTTAGCTGGAGTTTATAGAAATTTGGGTAAGTATTCTGAAGCTGAACCGTTATGCGCGCGTGCATTAGAGATTCGAGAAAATACTTTAAATTCAGATGATCCGGCCATAGCAGAGAGTCTCGACAACTTAGCTGGAGTTTATAGAGATCTGGGCAGATATTCTGAAGCTGAATCTTTGTATACTCGTGCCCTAAAAATCACTGAAAAAGCGCTTGGCCCTGAACATCCAGATGTAGGTACTCGCCTTAACAATCTAGCGGCAGTTTATAAAGATTTAAGCAGGTATTCTGAAGCCGAGCCTCTATATACTCGTGCCTTAAAAATCACTGAAAAAGCGCTTGGCTCTGAACATCCGAATGTAGGGATTTGCCTTAACAATCTAGCGACAGTTTATAGTGATTTAGGCAGATATTCTGAAGCTGAATCTTTGTATACTCGTGCCCTAAAAATCACTGAAAAAGCGCTTGGCCCTGAACATCCAGATGTAGGTACTCGCCTTAACAATCTAGCGGCAGTTTATAAAGATTTAGGCAGGTATTCTGAAGCCGAGCCTCTATCCTAGCTTCGGCAGGTAAACATATAAGTTAATATAATTAATTTTCATATCTCTTTTCTTGATCTTCCATGGCAGATAAAAACAACAGTAGAAGAGTTGAATCCTCAATAAAACGTACAAGCTTCTTAGGTCACCTTGGTCTTATTGCTGGAGTTTTCCAAGAGCTTGAAGTTGACAAATTGATCGATGAGAAACTTCCTAAAGAACGAGATCACAAGGTTCCTCACTCCGTCTGTATCCTTGCCATGGTACTCAATGGTCTTGGTTTCATAGGGCAACGTCTGTACCTTTTTCCTGATTATTTCAGGACTATTTCTATAGGAAGACTTTTTGGAGACAGCGTCACACGAGAAGACCTGAATCAATATGCTATTGGAGAAACTCTTGACAGAATCGTAAAGTATGGTCCTACAAAACTGTTTACTGAAATCACTCTTCACATTATGAATCGTCTACCTATTCCTGTCCATTGTTTACACGCTGACACTACAAGTGTCAGCGTTTATGGCGATTATGAAGACGAAGAAACTGAGTATATTGATATTACTTTTGGAATACCCAAAAACGGAAGATGGGACCTCAAACAATTTGTTTTGAGCTTGATTGTTAATCAGCATGGAATACCACTTTTCATGAACACCCATTCAGGGAATGCTTCAGACAAAAGCACAATTCTGGAAGCAATCAAGTCTCTCAAATCAGCTTTAAGACCTGAAAGCAAAGTGTACTATGTAGCTGATAGTTCTTTTTACACTGATAATAATATCAAGAACATAGGAAAGTCATTCTGGATAAGTCGTGTTCCTGCAACAATTACTGAGGCAAAGGAGCTGCTAAATGCAAACTTGAACCTGAAGCCACTGAAAAGCGACGAGAGATACTCATTTTATCAAACATTTGTGGATTATGGTGGGGTCAAACAAAAGTGGGTTTTGTTACTCTCTCATAAAATGAAAGAAAAGAAAGAGGTAACTCTCAGAAGGAAGCTTGAAAAAGAGCTTGAAAAAGCAGAAAAGTCGCTTAAAAAACTGGCAGGAGATGACTTTTTCTGTGAAGAAGATGCATTAAAAGCAGCAGAAAAATGGATTGCAGATTTCCCTTATGTTCTTTTTGAAAAAATAGATTTGAAAACCATTAAAAAACGTGAAGCAGGTAAAAGAGGCAGAATTTCTAAAGATGAGAAATTGAAGACATGTTACAGGATTGATGGAATTATAAAGGTTAATGATGCTTTTGTTTTAAAAGAAATGGAAAAAATGGGACTTTTCATTCTTGCAAGTAATGATATCAGTCTTTCTCCTGAAGAGATGCTGAAGTATTACAAAGGACAGGATAAAGTAGAAAAAGGATTCAGATTTTTGAAAAGTGATGCCTTTAGCATATCGAAGGTGTATCTCAAGAATAAATCAAGAATTGAAGCGTTGACAATGATAATGGTTCTCTGCTTAATGATTTATTCTATTGCAGAATGGAAATTAAGGACAAAGTTAGAAGAAGAAAATGAAACGGTTCCAGATCAAAAAGGGAAACCAACAAAAAGACCAACAATGAGATGGATATTTTTCAAGTTTCAGGGAATTACAGAACTTATAACGCAGAAAAAAGGGAAAACAAAGTCAGAAATACTGAATATGGAAGAAATTCACTGGAAAATATTGAGTCTCATGGGAGAG
>Ga0183095_11122_pt1 | contig 31560 bp, 31 predicted proteins | sample BioMet4_FD_130346 | JGI IMG/M metagenome (GOLD analysis project Ga0183095, IMG submission 130346) | Microbial communities from bioreactor (seeded with sewage sludge) at LBNL, California, USA - Biofuel metagenome 4 (v2) (version 3) | ecosystem: Engineered > Bioreactor > Anaerobic > Unclassified ...
TCAGAACGGAAAGCAAAAGATAATCCCGAGCCGCAGGAACTCCAACCGAAAGATTCACCTGCACGTCGGGCATCAGCGACATTTGCAGATCGCTGTGAATATTGTTTTGTATGTACTGCTGGGCAAAAGCGGTATATACAGCCGCGCGGTAATAATTTCCCTGAATGACTCCGTTGACCGCGTCGGCAGCGGTATCCACTGAAACAAATTTCCAATCGCCGTAGCGGTTTGAGCCGGATAGCTTTCCCAGTACCGGCCCGTATGGCACCGCAATTCTGCTGTCGCCTGACGAAGCGGCCCCAATTTTGGACACCTGTGAAATCGTAAGGCTGAGATAAGGCACAGTAAGCTTATAGCCGTTGTTCTCCGCGAGCGAATAACACCATCCGGAATCCATGACAAAATCCACCTGGCCTGAGTCCACAAGCGCCTGATAGGCAGCCGTGTCCTTAGTTTCAACTACCTCATAGGCGATTCCCGCACGCCGCGCTATTTCCGCAAAAATTTCCGGTATGATGCCGCAGGCTTTTCCGTCCTCAAACCATGAAAACGGCGCATTGTCCGGCTGCACGGCAGCCTTAAAAACCCGTCCGGCCTGCGCCGAGATATACGAGCGTTCATCCGTGGAAAGCAGAAGGTTGCTTCCGTTATCCGGCGCGTAGTATTTGCTGTAAAGATCGGTCTGCCAGTTGGGCGAGTACAGTGACAACTGCCTGAGCGCACTGTTTACCGCATCAATCAGAGCAGTATCGCCCTTTCGCATCATCATGTAAAACGGTGACGGATCAAACTGTTCAATAATCCATTCGTTGTGCAGAGGGCGCAGGCTGCTGGTTACACAGGCATCGATAGCGGTACCTTCCTGAAGGGCCGCCTCAAGCTCCACAAGACTGTCGTAGGGAACCTCCGTGTAAGAGAACCCCATCTTTTGAGCAAAATCCGCATATTTTTGAGCATGAGAATTATCGCGTATAACTCCGACGCGAATGCCGCCGTATGTGGAATAATCACCTGTTACAATGCGTGTGTTTCCCGACTTCACCGTCATCATTGTAGAGCTGGTGCTTATAGGAATATCCGAAAACGCGAATTTTCCCTCCCGCTCCGGCGTCTTTTGCACAGAGGTAAGCATATCCAGACGGCCGTCCAGGAGCATTTGCTCCATCTCGTCCCATGATGCCACATTGTCCACATAGGTATAGGAAAGATTCGCGTGCTGCGCTATCAGCTGCAGCAGCTCATATCCGTAGCCGCTTCTTTCACCGGAGGAGTCAACAGCATAATAGCCCTCAAACGGGAAAAAGCCGACACGCACAGTTCTGTTTTCCGTCATATTGGCAGCAAGAGCAGGAATACAAAATATAGGCATTGACGCCAAAATACAGGCAACTGCACAGCAAAAAGCAATTGCCCGTATAATTATATTTTTTATCTTTGGAGTATACTCAATCACAAAGTCCACGCTCCCTCTGGCAATAAATATCGGTGTTTTCATAATTATTTTTGCAATATTTTCCGTCTGTAAATGAAAAAGGCCATATATCACCCTCATCACAGATCCTTATGTGCCATCTTTCAAGCTTCGGGATTACCGTTTGCAGATTTTTATCCAGCCGCTCCATGAGCCTGAAGAACTCCACTTTATCGTCCTGCGGCGCATCTGCAATATGACGAGCGACGCTCTCGTCTGTTTTCTTCTTATTTCCTGACAAAAATCAAACTTAAGTTATTCAAATATATATTAACTCTTCAAGTTGCTAAAAGCAACATGATTATACATGGTCTATTACTTTCTTCCGGGCGGAAGTATGGCAACCGGAGATGTTGAGATTGACGCCGTGACGCATCACTTTAATAATCAGCTGCCTCCTTCACATACATATACGCCCGATCCGGTTACAGGAGAATGAAAGCCGAACGGAAACAGTGTTGTCCCCTTGCGAAGCAGAAATACCATACTGACGGCATTGTGCCGCTTTTTGTTCAGGAATCCTTTTTCTTGAATATAAGATACAAAATGATAACCGTTTCAAGAATGGTTGTGATAATGCTTGCTTCCACTCCGTAAGATCCGCCGGTTATCCAGCTGCTCCCCGAAGGCACATCCATTTTAAACAAAGACGTAACCGTAGCCATCCCGCTTGTACTTTGTCCGAAAATATTGCTCTGAAAAAAATTCCAGGCGCTGTGGATCGCACCTACCATCCATATGCTGTCTCTTTTGAGAAAAATAAGACTGAAAAGGATTCCCACCAGAATAGTATTCAAGGTGGAAATAAAGGTAACCCCATGGTTCATAATGTGCATCATTCCGAACAAAACCGAATTTGTAAGAATGCCGGCCCACACAGGATAACGTCTGGAAATGGATACCATGAGGAAACCTCTGCTGAAGATTTCCTCCTCCATGCCCTGAATCATATATCCGAAAAAGCTCAAGAGAATATAAGGAAGCACGGAAACTCCGCCAAAGCCGGTAAAGCTGGTTCCTCCGACAGCCACATCCGCAAGAATTGCAACCGTCAGCATGAGAGAACCGATCAGCAGACCTTTTATATACTCCCTGAAGGGGTTGACGCGGGTCGTGTTGAAGCCGATTCCGCTCAGCGGACGTTTTTGCACAAAAAGCGGATAAAGAATAAAAAAGACTCCCGGTATGATGGTTATAAACAATTTAAACAGCATTAACCGGTTCACATCTTTGATATCGACGAACCTGAGGAACGGTTTTGCCATAAGCGGTACCAGCACCCGCCTGACAAGTAAGTAGTACAATGCAATAAAAACAATCAATTCCACAGGGTAAAACAACCCCTTATGTACGCTTGCTTCTTTAATCGTTTCTGTTCTGTCCGTAAAGATACTGAGTGCACTGTATTTCTTTTCGTTCATAAAATCCCTCCTGTTAAATTTTGCTCCGACCCCTGATATAAAGAAGCCGGGAAAATATATCAGAAAAGTATGCCTGCATTACGCCTGCTTTCCTATATTTTCAGGTATCTGTCTGTTTGGCAGTATCAGCAGCAGTATAAATACTACCACGGATACGATTGTTGGGATCACTCTTGCTTCAAGTCCGTAATCCCCTCCCGTGAGAAAGCTTTTTTCTTACGGACTCGTCATGGAAAATACGGATGCCATCAGTGACAACCCGCCGGTATGCTGACGTATAAGTGGTACTGCATTTGCCGAAAGACTGATACCTGTAAATTTTATCCCGCCGATCAGTATCTCGCCAAATACAACCGCAAACATCATGGCAAGACCAATCAGCAGCCCTAAACCGTATTCCTTTGCAATTTTAATCCCCTTTACAGCGAAACCTATGCCGCGCAGAGAGCGCTTCCGGATGAACACTGCATATAATGCGAACATTGCGATATACACCGGTGTTAAGCAAAGCGATATGATCGTAGTCTTAAAATCATAATTCCTACCGCTTGCTTTGCCGTATCCTGCAGGGTTAATCATAAAGGCCAGATAGGATACAAGTACAAAGATGCCAGAAAGATGACCAGAAATACAAGAATCTCCAAAGGGTAAAACAGCCCTTTGTGTGCACTTGCCTCTTTTACAGTTTTTTCCTTTTTTGAAAAAAAGATCCATATTCATGCGAGTCCCCCTGATCGATTGACGATCCTGATTCATCGCTTTGGTTGGTTACAATTTAAAAAAATATTTACAAAATCAGACTTTTTCGTGAACCATTTTATATTATTCCGTAATTTTTACGTTGTCAATAAAATTGGGATATAATCCGGCTGCAGCAACGGCAGCAGTAATGTGAATACGGCTTTTGCGAAGGACAATATAAATACGCTTCAGGAAATCGTAAACGAAAGCAAGAGCAGGAATACAAAATATATGAACAGACGCCAAAATTCAGGCAACCGCACAGCTAAAGTCAATTGTCAGTACAAATATATTTTTTATCTCTGGAGTATACTCAATCACATGGCCCGCACTTCCTATGGCAATAAATATCGGTGTTTTCATAATTATTTTTGCAATATTTTCCGTCTGTAAATGAAAAAGGCCATATCACCCTCATCACAGATCCTTACGCACCATCTTTCGGGCTTCGGGATATACCTTTTGCAGATTTTTATCCAGCCGCTCCATGAGCCTGAAGAACTCAACTTTATCGTCCTGCGGCGCGTCTGCAATATGACGAGCAATGCTCTCGTCTGCTTTTCTTCTCATTTCCTGACAAAACGCTCTGCCGTTATCAGTCAGATAAAGCCCCATGGAACCGTTCCGTCCGGGGTAGCGCTTTCGCACTACAAGACCGTCCGACACCAATTTTTTGATGATACGACTTAGATATCCTTTGTTCATATCAACAAATTCAGTAATTTGGACAGCACTGACGCCCGGATTACGCCCAATCGCTCCAAGAGTGTACGACTCAGTAAATGAGTATTCACCGGATTGAAATTCCTTGCTGTAAATCGCGACTATGTGGTAGCAGATTCTTACCACATTTTTTACCGACTCATAGTCCATCTCCTACACCTCTATAATCAAACGTAAGTTATTCAAACATATATTAACTCTTAAAGTTGCTAAAAGCAACGTGATTATACATGGTTTTCTTCTCCGCCCGGTGCTGCAAAATTAAAGTGCGGTTGAGTTACGGATGATGTGATTTTGAACGCGGTGCTTGTCTATATGGGTACAGACGATAAAGACGCTGCCGTCATCCAAAAAGCAATGCGCAAGTATCTGCCGAAGGCATGTTGGTAAAAAGGATAAAGCTATGCACGGAACACTGCATTTACCTTCCGCAAAAAAAGAAAAACAAATTGCAATCCTGAGCTTTTACATGAGAGGTGTACCATGAACAATTGCGTTTACAGAATGTTTGAAAACAAAATGAATGAAAAATCGCCGCGTCAGGTCTGTTAGCAGGATAAGACAAAGAAACTCTGTTCTGTTGTTTCATAATCATGACATGGCAAAGCTTTTGTAAACTATTTGCCCCATGGCCGTAAGAAGAATATAATAAAAGCCAGAGAGCGTCCTTTATGGCCTCTGGTTTTTATTTTCTGTATCACCTTGATTTTAACTTCAACACGCAGCAGTATATATCCGAAATTGCACGAAACGAAAATAAAACTTCCCGCAGACATTTCACCGCGGTGCAAACATGTAATAGCCGCAGCGAAAAAAGCAGCCGGTTTTCCGGCTGCTTTTTTTCGCTGTTATTCGGCAAGAAATTCTAAAGGCTTCTTTCCGGCAGGCAACACATGATATGCGTCCATCAGTGAAGATCCGATTTTTTCAATACTGTGTTCCTCAGCAGTCAAGCGCCCTGCCACCGACAAATCCGGAATTGTTTTCGACAAAATGGCTTTGGTCAAAAACGCAAAATCATTTTTGTTCTTTGCCTTATAAATATCTTTTCCGTCTGTCAGCCATGAAGCATAAACAGGAATATCCCGCACAACTGCTTTAATTTCACAAGCCAAAGCCTCCAAAACCACAATGCCTTCAGTTTCCTCGTAACTCATAAAATCAAACAGGTCACATCCGCAATAAGCGTCACGCAGCTCCTCGCGGCCTACATATCCCGGAAAAGTCAGATTTTCAGGCGCATCCTGTATTGCCATGCGGATTCTTTTCGGTATCAGATTCAGATTTGTATATCCAAACCAGAAAAACCTTGCTTTCGGCATTTCCCGTGCCAGATCAATAAAGTCAAGAATTCCTTTCCTTTCTATGTAATGCCCAACAGAAAGTACCGCCTGTTCCTCCGGTTTCAGACCGTATTTTTTACGAAAGCGTATGCGAAACGCTTCGCTTTTGTGAAAAAAATTCGTATCTATGCCATTTGATAAAGCAATCATAGGTTTTTTGATTTTGTAACCTTTAAGCAGCTCTTTTGAGTATTCTGTCGGTGTAATGATTAAGTCTCCGAGATTGTAGCAGCATTTGATCCATAAACGAAAAAACGGTGCGAAAAAGTTTGAACCCCGAAAAGAGTTTTTGAAATCTTCCATCGTTGAATGACCGTAATAGACGACCCGTATGCCGAAAGCTTTCGCGTAAAGTGCCATAAAAAAAGAATCCGGAAAAACCGTATTGATATGCACAATATCCGTATCATGCGTCATACGAGCCGTTGTTATAATGCCGGCGCTTTGCAGCATTGCCCTTTGATGCAGCAGCGCCTGCCCCACACCGCTTTTTTGAATCAACCGCAGCGAGCCGTTATATAAGCAGACTTTCATCTTATCCTCCGATCAGTGACGTAACATGCGCGAATACAGCTGTAAGCCCAAGGCTGTAAATAGCAATCGCAAACGGTTTGCACAGCAGAATGATTGCCGTGAAACTGCAAAGTGACATTTTTGTCGTACCGGCAAGATAGCACAGGAAATCATCCGGCGCTACAGGCAGTAATATGGCAATGGCAAACAATTTAGTGAAATGTTCGTCTTGTGACGTCCACTTATCATATTTTTGAATGAGCTTTTCACTGAAAAAACAATTTAAAACCGTACGTCCGTAATACTTTGCAACCAAAAAAGCTGAAAACGAACCGATGCAGATACCCACATAGTTATACAAAAATCCTTTCCATGTGCCAAACAGCAAAACTCCTCCAAGGCATCCGACGCCACCCGGCAAAATGGGAATCACAACCTGCACAGCCTGAAAAAGTATGAAAACAAGCGACCCTGCCAAGCCGAATCTTCCGATAAAAGCCTGCAGTTTTTCCTGTGAGGTAAAAATTCCTGTTCTCCATCCGCTGATGCAAATGGCGACGGAACAAATAAATCCCAGTGCTGATATGATTTTGATTGATTTTTGATTGATGTGTACGTTCATGCATGTTCCTCCGCAATCCGCGAAAAACAATCTGTAATTGATATTGAAAATTCATCTCAACTGCTCCGACACCATTTGTCTTTCCCGCCAGGCGCCGAAAAACCGTGAATATTATATTCATCAACATTAAGATTTTATTTATCTGCTGCCTTGAACCCGTTTTTATAGATCTTAGTCATATTTTCTGTTTTAATCATGCTTGACAATTCCTCGTTCGTTATTGATTTTTAACCTTTTTTTGTGTTTATGAACGATGTAAAAGACTCCTGCGGCCAAAACCGCAGCACCCAAAATCAATACGGCGGCAAAGGTATATTTTTCAAAATACGGCACGGCGCTTTCCCATGCGCTTCCAAGCCACGCTCCCGTGCACACGAGCACGGTATTCCATACGGCACTTCCAAGCGCTGTCAAAATCAGAAAACGTATGATTTTCATTTTGGCAAAGCCGGCCGGAATGGAAATAATGCTTCTTACAAGCGGAACACAACGGCAAATAAATACGGCTTTTGCTTCATAGCGCAAAAACCAATGCTCTGCCTGATCTACATACTCCGGCCGCAGGCAGAGAACTTGTCCGAATTTTCCAGAAAACAGTTTTTTAAGATGTTCCGCCTGAAAAATTCTTCCAAGCGCATATAAAACGATTGCTCCCGCCAAAGAACCTGCTGTTGCCGAAAGTATTGTTCCGTAAACATTCATGGCCGTTGTAACGGTCAATGCCCCGCCAAACAAAAGCACGGCTTCTGACGGAATAGGCGGAAAAACATTTTCGATAAATATTAAAAGAAAAATTCCAAAATAGCCAAAATTATTGACAATTGAAAGCATTATTTCCTGCATGATAAATAACTCCTTTGTTTGTTTTTTCTTTGCTTCTTTGTGTTATTACACGCAAAAAAATGATACAGGTTGGTTAAAATCATAAAAAGGCAAATAATAAGCTCATTTTTATGGCCGCCGCAACAGGAAGGCTGTTGAAGAAAACCACAAACCATCTTAAATATCGGTTATATGCCACGCATATCGCTTTAGGCACAGTTCTGCAGATTACGGCGGTTAATATAAACCAATATTCCGGCGTCAAATTTTTAACATCGCGTTTGCCGTTTTTAAAACAATAACAGAACGCAAAAAAAGCAATCTCCCAAGGCTTAAGTTGGAGGATTGCTTTTTGTTTTCTTAATCTCAATATAAAAGTGCCGTTCAAATCTGCCGTCCGATTATTTGATAACTACCACATACTGCTGTATTTTTTCATCGGCAGGCAATATATTATAGTCGAACCATTCAGAATAAAACCGGTAGCAGTTTTTTGTAATATACCCGTCCTGATACTGATCGGAAACATCATAAGGGTCAGCAAAAATCAAAGTGTCATCGCACTGGCTTTTCGTTCCCATATCGTCATAGCCTATCAAAATCATCCAGTGCCCGCCCCATTCCACATTTTCCGTAAGAATCGGATTTCCGTTTCCAAGTTGTTTTTTTATAAATTCCGTAAACATATCAATATCCGTAAATGAATATCCGTCGGCGTTTTCGGTGTCTTTTGAAGTCTGAACCCTGAATCCCCTGTCTGTAAGAGCTTTCGCCAGTGCAGACGTTGTTGTTCCGTAGGAGCCGTCCGCCCTCGGTTTGTCATAATACCTTGCGTCCATTTCCTTTGAAAGGGTGTCTTCGCCTACATCTTTAATTCCATAGTAGTCCAAAAGCATAACCATACATGCCGGCCCGCATGAATACTCGGATGTCTGCTGATAAGTCTTAAAATTTTTGATCAGCAAAACGGTATCATTGACATTACCGTCATAAATATTAACAGGACGGTTATAAATCTGGCTTTCCGAAGGATTTTCCGCCTTGAAGTTTGCCGCGGCGCTTACGGTTCCTTCCACGGGTTCAGTCGGCTTTATCGCGTTTATTTCAGGTTTTGCAGGCTTTTTTAAACTGTAACTGTCAATTGCTCCTCTGCCAAAATAGCCGGCCAGAAGCAAAATAACCGCAGATAATATACATAACACTCTCTGTTTTTTCATACATTCAGCCTCCAGTCCCTTCAGTAAATTTTCGTTTTGCAATCATATTTAATTCTTATTATACACCATAAATCAAAACATGACTACTTGCAATCAATAATAATCCACAACTGATTTTTTTTAATCAATAATGTGACTAAAAGCTTTCATACGAATTGAATAATTCAACACTAAGTGCTATAATATGGCTTAATACAGAGGTGAGATACTTGAATTATAAATCGGTTAAGGATGTACTGCGCAAATTTTACCGCTTAACTGCAATATTCAGCAGGAATTTCAGCTATCCCGGCTTTACTCTTAACGAGGCCATAGTGCTTGGCACCGTAGCAAGAAATCCCGGCATTATCGCACACGATATCAGTGAGTATTATGCCATAGACCGTGGCTATCTCAGCAAAATACTGAAAAAGCTTGAATCCGCCGGTCTTATTGTAAGAAAAAACCAAAAACGCCCTCCTTTCGAAAAGCTGTTGTCGGTTACATCCAACGGGCGTAAGATATATAACGAAATAGAAAACATTGTTGACCGCAGTATAGACGAACATTTGTCCGGATTGGCAAAAAACGAACTTGGCGAATTTCTGAATACGATATCGGCATTAATGAAATCTCTTAATATGATCGTACCTGATTACCATAACGGACGCAGCAACGTTTAACCCGTTGTAGCCGGTTTAAAACTCAGAAAGATCCTGGTGGCGTATATGACAAAAAAAGCGGTCAAACAAAATATATTAGTATGGCTTATGTACTTTGCCGTTTTTCTAAATGGCTTTGAGGCGGCAGGATATCAGACAAGCCTTGGAAATATCGGAAACGAATATGCTTTGTCAAAAGCCGGAATGGGCGTTTTAGCCTCGGTGCAGCTTATCGCCGGTCTTGTTTCTCCGTTTGTTTTTGGGCCTTTGGCCGACCGGTTTGGTAAAAGAAAGCTGCTTGGCGTTTTCTTTGCTCTCGAAATTGCGGCATGTGCGGTGCTTATTCTAAGCCGCGGATACGTGCTTTTTGGAGTTGGCATTTTCTTTATAGGGCTTAGTGTAAGCACAATCCAGTACATTGCCATAGCGGCTCTTGCAGATTTGTTCCCAATTTCCGGCGGCAAAAAAATCGGCACGGTCACCGGCTTTTATTCGTTTGGTGCCGTTGCCGCACCGCTTGTGTGCGGATATTATCTTAACCATAATTTTTCATGGAAGCTTCTATTTATTTTAATCGGCATCGCCGCTGCCGCAGAAATGGCTGCTGTTTTCAGCACTGATTTTTCTTTGCAGGAATCGACGCAGCAGGATAGCACTGCCGAAACCATTAATGGGGCATGGCACCTTTCCGGACTTTTGCTTTTGTGCGCCGTAATGTTTATATATGTGGGATACGAAAACGGTTTTGCTTTTTTTGTTAATTCCTATATATCCGGCGTATTGAAAATAAGCCATTCTTATCTTGCGCTGTCGCTGTTTTGGCTTGCTATGATACCGTCGCGCGTTATATGCGGATACCTCAGCCGGCAAAACAGGCTGACTCTTGCAGCCGCCTCCATCGGTGCTGTAATAATCTCTCTTGCGGTAGGGCTTACAAAAAGCGGCATTCTTGCCGTCATTCTTTGTTTTCCTCTCGGATTTTTCTGCGGAGCGATATATCCGTCTGTTCTTACACGTTCCATTGATTTTTCAGGCGGAAAAACGGCAACGGCAACCGGCATGATTACAGCCGCAACCGGATTTGGCGGTGCCTTTGTTACCATCATTACAGGAGTTATATCGCAGCATCTCGGGCTGCAAAGAGCTGTCCTTTCCCTTACTGTATTTCTTGCGGCAGATATTATTCTGGCGTTTATTCTTATTGTAAAACGAAATCCGAAAAGCATTTCCGGCAGAACGGAGGCATATACAAAATGAAAAAACAAAACAACCAGCAGTTTAAATCCGAACTTCTGCTCAGCAAAATATTGAACACAACTTCCACCTGCATATTCTGGAAAGACGCAAACCGGCGTTTTATGGGCGTAAATCAGGCGTTCCTTGACTATTACGGCTTTGAGTTTGAATCCGATCTTTTGGGCAAAACCGATGAAGACATGGGCTGGCATTCAGACCCTGATCCTTTTAAAAATGATGAGTGGCGTGTTTTAAAAAACGGCGAAAGCACTGTACGTGTACACGGAAAATGTATGGCGCGAGGTGAAGAACGCGATATCCTTGCCAGCAAAAGCCCGATATATGAAAACGGAAAAATCATAGGTCTTGTAGGAACCTTTGAAGATGTGACAAGCGACTATCAGCAGCGGGATGAAATACGAAAGCTTACCGAAACTCTCGATCACATTCCATGCGGCATCTGCATAGCTCAAATTCGTTATGGCAGGGTTTTTTGCGTAAGCGCAAACGAATATTTTGCCAAAATGCTTGGAAGCACACCTGAAAACTTTTCCGGAAAGGAAGTATCTGAGCTTTCATTGCGCGTACATCCTGACGACTTTGCAAGATGGGAAACCGACGTGGCTTCTCTTTGTGCCGGAACAACGGACATGGACGGAGTCTACCGTTTTTTAAATCAGGCTGTCAACGAATATACCTGGCTTCGCATGAAAGGCTGCAAGGCACGCCTTTTAAATGACGTTGAATATCTGTATATCACAATTACAAATGAAAACGAACTGAAAAACTCTGAAAACCGCGAAAGCGCGTTAAGAAAAATGTACGCTTCCTCTGTGGATGCGGCACATCTTGTTGTATGGGTATTTGACATAGCCTCGCATACAGTTACGTTTGATGAAAGCGGATATACTGCAAAACGCTGCAGGGAACTTAATCTTCCGCGGGTATTTCATAATATTCCCGAAACCCTTTACAGCCTTATTCCCGAGGAATATCACGAAAAAATCAAGCAGTTTTATGATGATGTTTTTTCAGGGAAACCATATACTACAACCGACGTTGCCTTTAAGCCGGCCGAAAATCAGATGCCGCTGTTTCTTCATCTTTCATACACAACCGTTATGGGAAGCGACGGAAAACCGGTTAAAGCATACGGCACCTCTGAAGACAGGACAAAAGAAAAAACTGCCGAGATGCAGTATGAACACGAACTGTCATACATCAACTCCAATAACCAGAAGGAATTTGTGGCAAAAGGACATTATGACCTTACCGCAAACACAGTCATCGGCTATTACAGAGTAAATCCTTCGGCTATAAGCGTTTCTGGAATGTCATATGATGAAACCTACGAAAAACTGCAGGAACTGTTCTTTTTTGAAGATGAACGGCAGAAATATATTGGCCTGTTCAACCGTAAAAATCTTATCGCGCGTTTTTACAGTTCAAATACATATTGCAGCATTGAATATCGCCGCAAAGGCGGGTCACATTCAGCCATGTGGGTATTGATGGAAACAAGGGTATTCCAAAATCCCGACACAGGAAATGTAGAATGTTTCATTTATTCCTACGATATTACCGGAAAACAGATACGCCAGCAACTTACCAACAATCTGCGCAGTGTAGGGTATGAAATCGTCGGGCTTATCAACGTGCCGGACAATAAGGTTACATATTACAGTCTTCCCGACAAAGGAAGCGACTGGATAGTAAGCACATCTCTTGCCGACTATACTCAAAGTACCGCCGAGGTAATAAATAAACATATTCCAAAGGAAGAACAGGCTGAAATACTTGAAAAAAGCGACATACGCAAAGTGCTTTCCACTCTTAAAATGACTGGCGACTATGGTTTTTCATGTAACTATGTCACAGAGAGCAAAACTGTCTGCCGTAAATTTCTGCATTACAGTTTCCTTAAATCGGATACCGGAGTTATTTCCCTTTCCATTCAGGACATTACGGAGCAGTATCAGAAGGAACAAAAACAGATTTCTTTGCTTCAGGAAGCTATACAAAAAAGAGACGAAGCCAATAACGCCAAAAGCGATTTTCTCTCACGTATCAGCCACGACATACGTACGCCTATGAACGGCATTATAGGCATGACATATCTGGCAAAGCAGCAGACTGATTTGAATAAAATAAAGGAATATCTGGATAAAATCGACACATCGTCAAAATTTCTTCTTGGTCTTGTAAATGATGTGCTTGACATGAGCAAAATAGAAAGCGGAAAAATAGAACTGCATCCGGTACCATATTCCGCCGACAGGTTCATCAGTTATATAAACGCTGTTATAAGCCCTTTGTGCGAGGAAAAAGGACAGCATCTTATTTTGGATGCCAACCCTATTACTTCGGTTGTTCCGGTAATGGATGAACTGCGTGTAAATCAGATTTTTTTCAATCTGTTTTCAAATGCCGTAAAATATACCCCGGAAGGCGGAACGATCACCTACCGCCTGAATGAAACCATTGCAGCCGAAAACCGCTTATTGCTTGCGGCAGATGTAATCGACACCGGAATCGGAATGAGCAAATCGCTTCAAAAAACAGCTTTTGAACCTTTTGTACAGGGTGAAAGAAGCGATACCTCTGCCAACAGAGGCACCGGCCTTGGCCTTCCAATCGTAAAAAACCTTATAGAGCTTATGGGCGGAACCATATCCGTAACAAGCAAACAAGGCAAGGGAACTGCCTTTCATCTGGAAGCTGTTTTTGACTGCATACCGGTAAGCAGTCTTACAAAAAGCGCTCCTGCTTGCGCCGGCACGGAAAGCCGGATTACGCTTTTCAACAAACATGTGCTTTTGTGTGAAGATCATCCGCTTAATCAGGAAATTGTAAAAACGCTTCTTGAAAATCAGCATATGATCGTTACTGTAGCCGAAAACGGTCAGATTGGACTGCGTTGCTTTGCCGACTCAAATACCGGTTACTACGACATTATTCTGATGGACATCCGTATGCCTGTTATGAACGGGTATGAAGCAACAAAAAACATACGGCTGCTTGACCGACCTGACGCCAAAACCGTACCTATTATAGCCATGACGGCAGACGCATTTTCAGACGACGTTAAAAAATGCTTTGACACGGGAATGAACGGACATATCGCAAAGCCTATTGATCCGCAGACTATGTTTTCGATAATAAGAAAAAATATCTCCAGAATATAAAATAAGTACTTAGTTTTTGCAGGAAATCAGCTTTCGTTGGTTTCCTGCTTTTTTTATTTTGAAAGCTTAAGGCAGTGCAGACGTTTTATAATGTTGATTTTTCACGGATATAATTTAATTTTGCAAATAAACATGCTTTTTAAATAAAAAACTTAAGTGGGTAACAAGATACAGGCTCAGATGCTTAAAAATAATATTGTAATCGATATAATAAGGAGTCGCAAAAGTGAAGCAAGCGGGAAATTTTGCTCTTGAAAAACCGGCTGTCAACTTACAGTTACTTTCAAAGACGGACTTTCTTCCCTGCGGCACTTGTGTAACAAACTATTTTTCTTGATTTTTTTCAAAATAAAAAGGAGGAAAACACTATGTCAGAAGAAAAGAGATACTGCTACGCTGAAATTGGCTCAGACGGCATATGCTTCAACGTTTTCGAGGCCGGCACGGAAATTATTAAGGACACGCTTATTGCCATTGAAAATTATGACGTATCAGTGCTCGGCAAAAAGTACACGGGCGGCGCGTGGGAAACTGTTTTGCCGCTGCATGACGAACCGACAGACAGCGAAGTGTTTCAGGCTCAGGCACTTTCAAACCAGGCTGAAATTGCTGCAAAGCAAAGCGAAATGGACGAAACATTGGCAGAGATATTACTTAATCAAATAGGAGGCTGAAATAATGTTTAAAACAGTTAAAAGATATTACGACAAAGGAATATACACGGCTGAAAACGTGGCCGTATTTGTACGCGCAGGAAAGCTCACGGCAGACGAATACATGACAATAACTGGAACTCAATATACGGCATAAGGCAAAAGCCCCGGTATACACTTATATTCGGGGCTTTTTTAGGAGGTAAGAAACATGGACATACAATTTTGGATACAAATTATAATTTACGCGCTTTCTTTCGGGAGCGTTTACGGAAGTTTTCGTACAAGACTTAATTACCTGGAAAAAAAGATGGATGTGCATAATCAGCTGCAAGACAGGATGGTGGCTGTTGAACAGTCGGCAAAACAGGCGCATCACCGTTTGGACGAGCTCAGGCAGGAAATGCGTTGCGAGGAATTGCGCGACGCCCGCTGAAGCGTATAGCAACACTGTTATTGACCGGAAAAGATAAAATTGCTATAATCAATTATACGCAAAGTCTTAAGGAGAGGATTATGATTCTTGAGCGTTTTTTCCCTGATATCTACATACATTCAATATTTGACCTTCCGATTGGCGAGCTTAAAAAAAGAGGCATTCGTGCTCTTGTTTTTGACATCGACAACACCGTGGCGCCCTATGATATAGCGGAGCCTGACGACAAAACCGCCGAGCTTTTTAATTACCTTAAAAGCGAAGGCTTTTCGCTTTGTCTTCTTTCGAACAACAATGAAAAAAGAGTTACTGTTTTCAACAGAAAATTACAGGCACATACTGTATGGAAAGCCGGAAAACCGGGCATTAAAAAGCTTTTTGCCATAATGGACAAAATGGGAACCGACAAAAGCTCAACCGCCGTTGTAGGTGATCAGGTTTTTACCGACATGTACTGCGCCCACAGAGCAGGAGTGCTTGCCATATACACTGAGCCTATATGCGGCAGAGATCAGCTTATAACAAAAGTAAAAAGAGGAGCCGAAAAGATTGTGCTTCTTATATACAAAAGAAAAAAGCAAAAAAAATGAGCCCGTATTATTTATACGGACTCGTTTTTTATAGTGATATAATCTAAAAAGGCAATTTTATTTGCTCTGTGCAAATACCCAATCTCTTACATTTTTGTCTGCATAGCCAGGAACCCATGAGAAATGAGCTGATGGATAGAATACATCTCCTGCTTTGTAAAGAGTTGTCTTATACTCAACTCCGGCTGCTTTAAGAGCTTCTGTTGTAGGATTATAGTTATCTGCTATCTTAACTGTAGGGTCATCTTCTGCCTGAAGTATCCACATAGGGATTCCCTTAAGAGCAGCTACCTTTGAAGGATCAGCCGCACCTGCGTCAGGAACAAGAGCCGCAAATACATCCGGGTGCTCTATAGCAAGTGAGAATGTTGCATATCCGCCTGCCGAAAGACCTGTCATATAAACTTTCTTCTTATCTACCGAATACTCGCTCATTGTCTTTTGAAGAAGAGTATAAGCCGCTTGTGCATATTTTGTGTTATCCCAAGGATTTGCAGCTTTTCCTGCTCTGTTTGCCTGAAGAGTCGTCCAGTTGTCGTTATCGTCTGCCGAAGCGCACTGAGGAGCAAGAACTATGCACTGGTTATGTCCTGCTTCTGAATCCTTAGCCCAAACAGTAGCCATCTGGTATCTCTTAAGAACCATGTCAAGAGGCTGGTTTCTCTGGCCGGAACCATGAAGAGCAAATACTATAGGGTATGTCTTTTTTGAGTCATAATTTGAAGGAACATAAAGAGCATATGGCATCGTTACGCCTGTAGCCTCGTCCTTATATGTATCTGTTTTGAAAAGCGCATAAGCAGCCTTATCACATGCTCTTGTTATTGTAAGAGTATAGCTGTCTGTAGCTGTGCCCTTTTCGGTTGCTATTGTAACGGTCTGAACAAATTCGCTGTCATAGCCCTCGTATGTCTGTGTAAGAGGAACAAGATAGCTGCCGTCTTCAGCCTTCTTTTCGATGGTTAAAGGAGCTGCTGTATCCGTTTTGCCGTATGCGCCAGGGGTAATGGCTGCTGTTACTGTAACCTTTGTGTCAGCATCGGCAACAGGAGTTACCTTTACTCCATAAACATCGCTTTGCACATTCATTGTATAGCTCTTTACGGACGGATCGAAAGCAGGCGCAATGGCATTTCCCGTAAGAGTAATGTCTTTAGCCGTAAGACCAGTAAGAGCCGCGCTCTGAACTACAGGAGCAGGCGTTTCAACTACAGGCGCAGGTGCTGCCATGTCAGGAACCTCAAGCACCTGACCCGGGAAGATGAGATTAGGGTTTGCAATCTTGTTAATCTCGGCAAGGTTCTGCCATGTGGTGTCAAACTTAGGAGCGATCTTTGAAAGCCAATCCCCCTTTACTACAGTGTACTGTCCGCCAAAAGCAGTTGCGGCAGTACCGCAGATCATAACGGCTGATGTGATTGCCGTTGTGAGTCTAAGCATGTTTTTTTTCATTGTGTTGCCCCCTTTAAAATATTTTTATTGATTAAAAAAAATTATAACATTCAAACCAATATTTGTCAAACATCAATAAAGCAATCATATGACGAATTACCTTTCAGAACAAATATGTTCAAATCTTGTGGGAAATTTAGCACAAATAATAGGTATTTTTTCTGTACACATTGCGATACGAACAATACATTTATATTTTTGATTTCAAAAATCTGCTTAGTTTTAATGTCAAATGTCAAAACCGGATTTGTTTAAAATATATATATTCGGTATATCTGTATAACAGCTGTTCCTTGTTATAGTGCACTGCTTAACTTATTAATTTAATTTTACAAAAACGTTTTCTCAAGATATATATTGTAGTATAATTAAACAAAATCATAACAGTGTGTGGAGGTTCTTATGGGATACGTAAAAATTCAGTATGAAACATTAAAAACATTTTCAAACGCGGTTTTTGAAAAGATGGGCTTCTGCCCTTCAGATGCGGCTATAATAACCGACGTGCTTTTGGCAAGCGATATGTACGGCATCGAAAGCCACGGCGTACAAAGAATGGTGCTTTACTACAAAACAATTAAAAACGGCAGAATACACATGGATTCAAAGTGGGAAATTGTTCATGAAACGCCTCTCAGCGCCGTTATAGACAATCACTTCGGCGTAGGCCAGCTTGTTGGCCACTTTGCAATGAATCTTGCTATCGAAAAAGCCAAAAAAAGCGGTATAGGCATTATTTCCGTCAGAAACTCGAACCACTACGGAATTGCGGGTTATTACGCAAAAATGGCATGCAAGGAAGGCCTTATAGGCTTTTCCTCAACGAACAGTGAGGCCATAATGGTGCCTACATACGGCAGAATGGCTATGCTCGGCTCAAACCCAATTGCAATTGCCGTTCCGGCAAAGCCGTATGATTTCTTTTTTGACGCTGCTACAACAGTCGTTACAAGAGGAAAGGTTGAAGTATACAACAAAAAAGGCACTCCTCTTCCGGAAGGCTGGACTCTCGGCGCAAACGGACTTCCAAGCACCGATGCTCCAAGCATACTGAAAAACATAAACGAAAAAAGAGGCGGCGGAATACTCCCTCTCGGCGGTGCAACAGAGCAGTACGGCGGTCACAAAGGCTATGGCTGGGGAATGGTAGCCGAATTATTCTCATCCGTACTTTCAATGGGTCTTACATCAAACCATACGCACATCGGCCCTGTAGGCGGAACCTGCCACTGCTTTGCGGCTATGGATCCCGCGCTTTTCGGTAATCCCGAAGAAATAAAGGAGCACTTTTCAACCTTCCTCCAGGAACTCAGGGATTCTCCAAAAGCCGAGGGCCAGACCCGCATATATACTCATGGCGAAAAAGAGGTTGAAGCCTATGCAAGGATTCTTGAAGAAGGGATTCCTGTAAACCAAAACACTCTTAAAGAAATGAAAAACATCTGTGACGAATACGGCATAAATATGGAAAAATATCTCGGAAAACTCGATTTCTAATACATACCGCCCCTTTAACGGGGCGTTTTATGCGGAGGGCATAAAATGAAATTAAAAGCGATAAACGAACGTTTTTCAATATGCAAAGTAAATTCCTTGAATGACGTATGCCTAAGCAGTAAATTTTTATTCATAGGAAAAACAGATAATGAGTTATCGGTAGTATGCCCTGTTTGTGACGCGCCAAAAAACGCTGTCAGCCGCAAAGACGGCTTTAAGGCTTTTCGTATAGAGGGAACGCTTGATTTTTCGCTTATAGGAATAATATCAAAAATTTCAGCCATACTGGCCGAAAACAAAATCGGCGTTTTTGTGGTTTCGACCTTTGACACAGACTATGTGCTTACTGACGAAAGCTGTTTTGAAAATGCGTTGTCGGTTCTTGAAAAAAGCGGATATGAGCTTTGCTGATTGTAATTAATTGGCTTTCATGCTTGTCGTAATCTGCAATACGTCTTGCGTACTGATAAGCATGAAGCCATTTTTTCTCTGCTTTTATGAAATAATATGCTTTTATATCTTGACATTTCCAGTCTATATGTTTAAAATATTATTGTTATCGAGGTGTGGCTCAGGTGGTAGAGCGCTGCGTTCGGGACGCAGAAGTCGCAAGTTCGAGTCTTGTCACCTCGATATTTTTTTATTAAAGCCCGTAAATCAGGAAACCTTTAAGTTTCTTGATTTTACGGGCTTTTTGCATGTATATGTTAAATTTGCCTTACATATTTTGTTCAATCTTTTTTAATGATATCTGTCCTGTTTTCAGATACATTTTTGCGTCCGTGCTTAAAAATCCTGTACACTGTTTTTGGCAGCCAAAGCACTGTTTCTTCGGTACGAAAAGTGACAGAGCTTTTGATTTTTTCAATAGAGGCTTTATGCTGATTTTTAAGCTCATCGACGGTTTTTGCCAGCTCAATAAGCTTTATATTTATCCTGTTGTTTTCAGCCTGTAAAGCCTCTGTTTTATCTTTAAGACTGTTTATCTCAATGTTTTGCCTTAAAATCTTTTCATCCCTGTTTTTTATTGCGGCGTTTCTTGTTTCGATTCCTGCCGCGTATACCGCAAATTTCTTTTTCGTTTCATTTCGCTCAATTATTGGCCCTAAGCTTAAGATAAAATATTTTTTAACAAGCCCTCCGCTGTGGTATATATACTGCTTTTCTATGTCAGGCAGGTCTTCCATTTTTTCTGCAGCGATATTTAAAAAAATCCTGCACCTTTTGTATATATAGCTTAACTGTTTTTCGCCTGCGCCACATTTTTCTGTATAATTAAAATACAACGCCGCGTTCACTATCAATCCTATTATACTTTCACAGTTGTTATTTGATGTGATTATTGAGCCTTGCCTGAAATATCTGCAATAGACCTTATCATTTATAAAAGCCGTTTTTTCCGCTTTCAGTATCGCTTCCATTGCATAGACGCTGTCCTCGTACAGTATTCCTTCATAAAACAGCAGGTCGTTTTCATATATGAATCTGCGGCTGTAAAAACATGTGCTCTGTGGTACCCAAAAAGAATTATCTGCCGCCATATATAAAAGCATTTCGCTTCCTTTGCCCGAAAAATCGAAACATCTGTCTTTTTCATACCATGCCGCTTTTTCCCGTCTTTCCTCAAGCTCAGGGCATTCACAATCAATTTTACAGCCGACATAGAGTATATCAAGGCCATCCTTTTCAGCCCTTTCATACATTTTTTCAAGGCCGTCCGAAATATTCATAAAATCGTCTGAATCGAGAAAATATATGTATTTCCCTCTTGCAGCTATGATGCCCGTATTTCTGGCATAGCTTATCCCGCCGTTTTTCTCCGTTATTATCTTTATCCGGCCGTCTTTTTCAGCAAAGTTTTTTATTATTTCAGCACTTTTATCGTTCGAACCGTCGTCTACGCATATTATTTCTATGTCTTTTAACGTCTGGCTCACAACCGACTCCATGCATCTTTCAACGTATTTTTCTACGTTATATACAGGCATTACAACGGAAACAAGCGGACAGCTTTCGTCAAAGACATATTTCCCAAGCTTTCTTTGGGAATATTCAAAATCGAATTTCTCACGCTTCGGCTTTTTATAAAACGGCGTCTTTTTGAAATATCCAAACCATTCGTTGCTTTCCTCACCCAATATTTCCCACGGTTTTTTGCTTTTTTCAAAGCTTGCCATAACGGTATTTTCTTCAGATGAAAACACGGTTATTTCATTACTTCTGTATCCATTTCTTATGGCGTGTGTGTCAATGAGAACAGCCGAAAAATCAAATTCGCATTTTTCTTTTATATCCGCCGCGGCTATGGTGTTTCCTTTCATATCAAGTTTAAACATGCTTTGTGTATCTTTTCTTACAATAGTATTTTCATTAAGCAAAAGCACCCTTTTTGCCTGCGGAAAAAGGTTTTCAAGCTCAAGAGCATAAAAATCCTCTGGCGTTTTTTCGTTTTTATTTTCAAAGGCATCATATACATTCTTATATTTTTCAGGAATACATACGGCTTTTATTGAAAATATATCTCCGGTTTTTTCCATTTTCACGGCTTCGTTCAAAAGTTCCTCGCTGCAAAGGATATTCACTTTTGTAAAGCACGAAGCGTTTTCAACAACCGATACAACCGAAGCCGCTGTCTGCATTATGAAATTTTCGTTTAAAATAAAAGCTATTATTTTGTCCATAAAACACCTCGGATATACGTTTGTAAATATTATAAACTAAATTTTAATTTAATGAAACCATTTCCGGTATAATGCAAATAAATCTTAATATTTATGTCTTTTTGTTATATTTTAAGCATTAAATATCTCTTTATACATACCCTAAAAAATACCGTTCTTGCTTTTACCCGTATCTTTATGTTATTATCCTACTATGCGGCATAATTATTGCAGAGGAGCAAACTATGGATCAAACAGAATTTAAAAAATATACCCATAACAACCCTTTCATGGAACACAATCATATTGAGATTTGTTCCTATGACATCAATAAAAGCAGGCTTTGCGTAAAGATGGTTCCCGAATCAAAAAACCTGCGCGGCTTTGCTCACGGCGGGCTTTTGTTTACGCTGGCCGACTGTTCCGCCGGGCTTGTATCCCGTGCCGACGGCCGACATTACGTTACACAAAGCTCACACATTAATTTTCTGCGCACTGCAAGCGACGGAACTGTTTTTGCCGATGCTTCCGTTATAAAACGCGGCAGACAGCTTGTAATAGTTCATGTTGACATAACAGATGAAAACGGTATTCTGCTTGCCGACGCCGCCGTTGACATGATATGCACCGACAATAAATAAATCCGCGGCTCGTTTTGATGCCGTTTTGCACAGTTATACAAAGGCTGTTACTTTTTCGCGATTTATGTTAAAATAATGTTGGAGGCGATAAGTATGTCAAAGGCGCTCTCAGAAATGATAGCCGACGATATTTTATATATGATTAAAACCGAAAAACGTTTTAACTGCGGTGACAAGCTGCCCAACGAGAACGATTTTTCAAAGGAACTTAACATCAACCGTGCAACACTTAGAGAGGCAATCCGCATTCTTGCCACTAACGGAGTGCTTGACATAAAAAGAGGCAAAGGTACTTTTGTTCGTGATATGTCTGAGATTCACGATAAAAACGATCTTTCCTCTCTTGCTCAGGATGATGTTGACATAAAAGATCTTTATGAAATGCGTATAATAATTGAGCCTAAAGCCGCCTTTTTAGCAACTCAGCGCGCAACTGATTCCGAGCTTAAGCACATACTTGAACTTGGCGAAATTTTGGAGCAGAAGCTGCTTGAAAATTCCGAGCGGGCACGCTATGAACAAGATTTTCACAAAGCAATCGCCCGCGCAACTCACAACAAATACATGAATCAGATAGTTCCGATTTTGTTTCAGGTAATATATATCGCAGTTGAAGCTTCTGATAAAAACGAAACTCTCCGCCTTGAAACCATACGCGACCACAGACTTGTAATGGAATTTATGAAACAGCGTGATGCGGAAGGCGCAATGAACGCAATGCGGCTTCACATGCTCCACGCGGTAAGAGTAATGGAAAACTCCACCAATTATTATGATTAATCAAAAATACCCGCATTAAAATTCATTTAAAATTGTTTGAGTTTTAACGATGTCGGACAACGAAAAAATGTCGAACAAGTATTGACATAAGCATTTTGTAATTATATAATAATGTTTGTATATAAATTATGACAGGGTGTTTTTTATAAATTCATAATTTTGTACAAACGTAAACATAGTGTGCCAATATTATTTACGAGGAGATGGGTTTAATGGCAATGAAAATCACTGTACCTGAAATCAGAGAGTTAAAGACAAACGGCAGAAAGGTAGCATTCATTACCTGCTACGATTACACTTCAGCAACTATCGTAGAAAAAAGCGATATAGAGATGATACTTATAGGTGATTCTCTCGGCATGGTTATGCTTGGTTATCCTGGAACACTTGGCGTTACCGTTGACGACATTATCCACCACGGCAAGGCAGTAAGAAGAGGCGCTCCTACTACATTTATTATCGGAGATATGCCTTTCGGCTCATATAATGAAAGTGTTGAGCAGGGCATTCATAACGCAACAAGATTTATGACTGAAATCAGAGCAGACGCTATAAAGCTTGAGGGCGGCGTTCGTTCTGCAGCAGTTGTTAAAGGCATCGTAGAAGCAGGTATCCCTGTTTGCGGACATATCGGTCTTACACCGCAGATTTCTTCAAATATGGGCGGTTTTAAAGTACAGGGCAAGAGCATGGACGCTGTTAATGCACTTCTTGAGGATGCGTTGGCTATTCAGGAAGCAGGAGCATTTATGCTTATGATAGAAGGCGTTCCTGCTTCAGTTAGCAAGTATGTAAGAGACAGAATCAACATCCCTGTTGTCGGCATAGGCGCTGGCCCTGAATGCGAGATTCAGGCTCTTATCATGCAGGATATGCTTGGCTACAATGACTGGGTACCAAAATTTGCAAAGAAATATGCAAACCTTGGCCCTCAGATGCTTTCAGCTTTTAACCAGTATCATAAAGAAGTTGTTGACGGCGAGTTCCCAACAGCTGAGTATTCATACAATACAAAAGTTGAAGGTATTGACGACTAAAACAGTATAAAACAGCAAGGCTGTCGGTTTTTCCGATAGCCTTATTTTTTTTGCATTAAAAAAGCGGGGATAAAATCCCCGCCATTTTATTTTTATTTACATCTGTGCTCTGGCACACTCCATACCTTTTTCAAGGGCAACCCTGTTTGCAGGTATAAGCTTTGCTTTGCTTGCGCCAAATACATGCTCAAAAGCGCCGCCAGGAGCAAATATGCTGTCTACCTTTACCATAGGCAACACGCCAAGTATAGCACCAAGCATTATAATGTTTACCATTCTCGAATTTCCAAGTTCATTTGCAATATCGTTTACCGGTATGTAATAAGCTTTAACTCCCGGAATGTTGACTTTCTCACTTATTATGCTTGAGTTTACAAATACTATTCCGTCTTTTGCCGTAAGAGGAACAAACTTATGAAACGACGGAAGATTCATTACAACGTTTACAGATATGTTCTGGCTTACAACAGGATTTGCTATAGGCTCGTCAGAAACGATAACCGAGCAGTTGGCTGTGCCGCCTCTCATTTCCGGGCCGTAGGAAGGAACCCATGATACTTCCTTTCCTTCATCCATTCCGGCGTAAACAATAAGCTTTCCGAGAGCCATAACTCCCTGTCCGCCGAAGCCTGAACAGCTCATTTTATATGTTTCTCCCATATTATTTGCCCTCCTTTACGTCTTTATATACTCCCAGAGGATAGTATGGTATCATATCCGACCTTACAAAATCCATAGACTTAACGGCTGTCATTCCCCAGTTTGTAGGGCAATTGGAAACAACCTCTATAAGTGTGAAGCCAAGACCCTCTTTCTGATACTGGAGAGCTTTTTTTATAGCGGCTTTCGCTTTAATAACGTGTGCCGGAGAATCAACTGCAACTCTTTCGATATACGCAGGACCTGTAAGGGATGACAAAAGCTCACAGATACGAATCGGGTTTCCGTTGAGTTTAGGATCACGTCCCGACTGAGCCGTTGTGGCTTTCATTCCAGGAAGAGTGGTAGGTGCCATCTGGCCGCCTGTCATGCCGTAAATACCGTTGTTGATGAAAACAGTTGTAAATTTTTCGCCTCTTGCGGCAGCATGAATTATCTCAGCCATACCTATTGAAGCAAGGTCGCCGTCACCCTGATATGTTATTACAGTTTTGTCAGGATGTACTCTTTTTATGCCTGTTGCGGTGGCAGGGGCACGTCCGTGAGCACACTGAATTGAATCATATGTAAAATAACTCGGCACAAATACAGCACAGCCTACAGGCGCACATATAACGGTATCGTTTGTGTCTCCCATTTCGTCAACACATTCGGCAATAAGCCTGTGTACTATTCCGTGGCCACAGCCAGGGCAATAATGCAGTTTTTTGTCTGTAAGGCCGTTTGGTTTTTTAAATACTGTAGCAGGCATTATTTTGCACCTCCTATATACTTTTCAGCCGCTTCGACAACTTCATCAGGTGAAGGTATCATTCCGCCGCATCTGCCAAAGAATTTAACTTTGTTTTTATCATTTACGGCAAGCGCAACGTCAGGAACCATCTGGCCCATATTCATCTCTACGTCTATGAAAAGCTTGATATTTTTGTTCTGGAAAGGAACCTGTGGGAATGGCCATAATGTCTGAGGTCTGATAAGGCCGATCTTTATTCCTTTGCCTCTCAAAACTTTTATTGCAGTCTTGCAGATTCTTGATGTTGAACCGTAAGCAACAAAAGCGTACTCGGCATCATCCATCATATATTCCTCGTAGCGAACTTCTTCTTTTTCTATTACTGCATATTTTTCCGTGAAAAATCTGTGGTTTTTCTTTTCGCACATAGGCGCGTCCATAACAATGGCTTCAATGAAATGAGTGTCGCCCTGCTTTCCATAGCCTAAAGCCCATTTGCTCTTGGACGGTATTTCTCTTTTCTTAACAGGTACATCAAAGTCTACAGGCTCCATCATCTGTCCGATAAGACCATCCTGAAGCACCATTACAGGAGTTCTGTATAAATCAGCTATTTCAAAAGCTTCCTTTACAAAGTTTACAGCTTCCTGAATAGTAGCCGGAGCTAAAACAGGTATATGGTAGTCGCCGTTTGCGCCGCCGCGGGTAGCCTGAAGATAGTCCTGCTGTGAAGGCTGAATCGTGCCAAGCGCAGGGCCGCCACGTGCAACAGAGTTTATAACACACGGAACCTCTCCGAATACACAGTATCCTATGCCCTCCTGCTTAAGAGCGATTCCCGGCGATGATGAAGATGTCATGCATCTTGCGCCGGCGCCGCCAGCTCCGTAAAGCATATTTATTGCTGCTACCTCAGACTCGGACTGTATAAAAGTACCTCCGGCCAAAGGCATTTCTCTTGACAGATATTCAGGAACCTCGTTTTGCGGAGTAATAGGATATCCGGCGAAGAAAGTACATCCCGCCTGAATAGCCGCTTTGCCCACAGCTTCGTTTCCCTTCATAAGAACTTTTGCCATTCTGTGTTCCTCTCCTTTCAATCGTTCTTCTCAATGGTGATTACGCAGTCAGGACACATTCTTGCGCAGCTTTGACATCCTACGCAGGCTTCCATGTCCGTCATCATTGCCGGGGTGTAACCGGAATCATTGGTTACGCTCATATTGAGCTTTATAAGACTCTTTGGGCAGGCAGTCATACATAAACCGCAGGCTTTGCACAAGGCCTCATTGAAAGTAACGTTAAACTTTGCCATTAAATAAAGCACCTCCCTGTTTATTCTTTACATCCAAGATTCACGCATATAGTACTTTAATGGTATAATATCGCCTGATAATTCTTTTTTTATATCCGGCGTAATATCTTTTACTATTTCCTCAACATACGAGGTATATTTTATCGGGATACCGGTTTGCGAGCTTACATTTTTAAGCACTGTATCACCGTAAAGCAGGCTGTCTGTCGTAGTTTCACGAATAAGATTTGAATTGTTTACAAATCCCGTTACTTTAAGCCCGCAGGTATGTTCTATTTTTTCCATCTGAACTATTATATGCTTTTCATCACATGTATCCGGCCTGAATACATTTACAACCATAAAAAGATCGGTCTGTGAAGGGTCGATGTATTCCGAAAACTTTCTAAGCACGACCGCTCCCACGTCGTTTCCGCCAAGATCTATAACATACTCGTAGCTCTTGTCTATAAACGGCATTCTCATTTCAGCCGGTATTGCCGGAACGTCAGCATATTCGCTTATTGATGAACCTATAAGCTCAATGCCAAGTTTTTTAAGCTCTTCCTTTTTTTCACGGGATCTGAAATAGACGTTTACAATGTCCATATCAGAAATCGCCACTTTTTTACTGGTAAGAGTTCTAAGCGCGGTTACGTAATTGAGGGCAAACTCTGTTTTGCCGCTACCGTAATGGCCGCAGATTATTCTCACCCGTTTGTCATCCAGGTACACAGCAGCCGCCTCCTTAACAAACATATTAGTTCTCTTAAACATATTACTTTTTAACTTGATTTCATTATACACCAAAATATTGTACTTTCAATAGTATAATTGTACTTTTTTAAACACATTCAATAGTGCACTTCAAAATAAACAAATATTGTTGAATATAATATCCAGTAAAATTGAACCAAATATATGCATTTTGTACATTTTCCATTCGTTTTTCTGTAGCAAATGCACAGACCTTTAGTCGTTGTTTTAAATATGTATAATAAATATAGACCAAATAAGCGGCAAGTTTCTGGTATATGGAACAAATTCTGAAAATAATTTCAGCCTTGTATGAGAATATAAACAGTTCAAAAACGCATATTGCCACGCAAAAAGAAACAGGCGTTTCTTCTAAACCAACAGTAAGAAATCGCCTGTTTTTGCATCTTTAAATCTTCTTTTTTCGTATTAAACGGATTCTTATTCCATGGCTTTTTTCAGTACGACCGCCAGTTGTTCTCTTGTTACGAACGCCTTGTACTGCTTGTTGCCGTTTTCGTCACCTATGATTATGCCTTTTTCTTCAGCCCATTTTCGCCCGTCCTCTGACCAGCCGGAAGGCGCCTTACTTTTAAGAGTCGAAAAATAATTTTCAATATAAACGTTAAATTGTTCCTGTGTCATTTCGTCCTCATCTTCTTCCTGTGTAAAATATAGCTCGCGTTCTTTTTTGCGCCTGTTTATAAGCGCCGCTTTGTACCTGAGAGCGCTGCCCCAGTAGGTTACAATGTTGTTTCCCATGGCGGTAAAGGTTTTGCTGTTGGCGATAAGCTCTTTAAGCCCGCCAAGCCCGCGGTTATAGGTGTAGCTTACAAGAGCGTCAAAGGCGTTTTGGGTAAGTGTTATGTTTACGTACCGGTTTACGTAGCCTTCAAATTTCGCCAGGTCGTTTTTAAGCGCTTCGTCTGCCTGTTTGCGCGTCCAAACTGTAGACGCCGTTACCGCTTTGTCAAAGCTGTGGCCGTAGCCTATTGTGTAATAGCTTTCGCCGGTCAGCTTGTACGCCTTTAGGCTTAAGCCCTCGAAGCTTTCTATTAATTTTCTGCCGTTGTCACTTGTTTTCATACGCAGTCACTTCCCGTATTGCCTCTGACGCCTGTTTTGCAGTACTTTCAGATTTTTCCGCCGTGTTCTTTATAAAACTTGCAAGTTTTTCAATGTTTACGCCTTGTACACTTGCCGCGTCAACTTTTGCCTCGGAGCTGATGTATGAAACAAGGCTTACAGCCGAAATCACAGCTCCTGATATGGTTTGTATTGTGCTGCTGTCGGAGCCAAGAGCTGTTGCTATTCCTACTGTCACTCCTGCAATGCACGCCCAGAGCTTTCTTGAAGCCAGTTTTCTGATTAATGTATTCATATTTTCCTCCTTGATAATATTATTTTCGTCCGCCGCCGCATTTTTTGCCGTTCATTTTATCATCTCCTTTGCGGTTTTATTTCTAAGCTCTTTTCCGCAGTTCTAATCACAGTCCACATACTTCTTTTTTGTATCCTGTGCATAGGTGCTTGCCCCTCCGAAATTGTTGTATCTGAACACATTTCCCACAGTGCTTGTAACGGCATAAGCCGCAAATACGGCTATAACCTCCGTAACCACCTTGCCGCTTAGCGTTTCGGCTATTTCCTCATGTCCGGTATACGCAAGGTAATATGACATGTATATCCAAACTGTAGAATGGAATGCCAGCCATACGGCAAGTATTTTTTTGCCGCTGTTTAAAAGCCTGCCAAACATTCTATCACCTCCTGAATGCAACAATACACAAAAAGCATCTGTATCCGGTTACCCTTTTTTTGACTTAAAAACAGGCATAAAAAAAAGCACTCGGTCAAGAGTGCTCTTTGTTATTTATGATTGTCGTCATAAAACATTTCCGCGTCGTCATAGTCGTCAAAATAATCGCTGTTGTCATCGTAAAAATCCTCTGCATCGTCATAATTGTTTACGTCGAGCGGGCCGTTTTCCTTATATGTATGATTTGCTTTCGGCTGATAATCATTCGTCGTTTTCACGCTGTTATATGAAGCCTTTTTACCGGCGTTGTTTACGCCCGGTAAAGGATCCGGCACTGTTTTGTAATAGTCTTTGCCGTCTTTTTTAAGCACCCCGCTGTAGTTGTATAATTCATATTGGCTCCCGTTCAAAAAAATCTTCATATCATTTCTTAAATAAAATCTGTCATTATCATAGTCAGGTATATAGCCTTCTTTTGCCGATGTAAGCGTATTAATGACATTGTACAGAGCCTGTTTGCTTATATTTTCATCTATGTTGCCACAAACAGTTACGTAATAATTGCATACGTCTATCGAGCTGTATTCTTTTTCTTTATTTATAACTTTTATTGTTATCTGAGGCGAAGTAATATTTAGCTTGCTGCATAAGCCTGCTATATTTTCCACGGTTTCGCGTTTATACGATTCAAGTTTTCGCTTCTGAATAGTGCTGCTCGTTAAATGAAATATGCCAACCGCAACCACCGGCAGCAGCAGCGCAGCTATAACTTTTCCACGCATAGCAACATCCCCCCTCTATACAAATTATATCACAAATCAGAGAAGATGCAATGTTTTGTGTACTCAGGATGCCACAATTTCGCTCTTTTGTGATTCTTCACCGTTTATCACGGCTGACACGCAAAAATAGTAGCTTCCGTTTGTCATAAGTCTTGCGCAGTACGGAAACCCCCATGAAAAAAGTCCGTCGTTTTGGCCCTCAAGAACCGTGTACTGTCCGTATTTGTCATCAGAATAATAAACCTTATACCCCGAGGCGCCGTATACCTGTGCCCAGCTTAAATATACGTTTTGTAAATCCGCGCTTACGGAAAACCCTTTGGGCGCTTCATTTAAAAGCGATATGTCCTTCCACTTTGAAAGCGGTATGTTCTGATTTTTTTCAAGCTTTGACACAAAGCCTATCGGTATTGACAAATAGTTCAGGCTGCTGTCATAATACGAAGTTATTCCTATAACTTTTCCTTTGGAATTAAAAAGCGCCCCGCCGCTTCCGCCTTTTTCAAAAGGCGCATCAGTGCTGATTATATAATCATTCGTATCTTTTACCATACCCTGCGAAAAAGAGTTGAGCTTTCCGTCGGATGAGCCAACCGACATTACGCTTTCGCCGTTTGACGGAAGTTTATCATAAATTTCAGCCGGATAAAGACCCGAATAGTTGATTTTTATTATGGCCACATCTCTTGCCGTATCATAAGATACAAGAGAAACATCACCTGTGTATGCGGCTTTGTTGTTAAACACAACGTTAAGGCTTGACGCGTTTTCTATAACATGATAATTAGTGGCGATATATCCGTCGGATGATAAAATCACGCCGCTTCCCTGTTTTTTGTCTGTATTTATCATAACAACACTGTCAGATATCGTTATATCTCCGCTTGGGACATATACGTTTTTTACATCTGTCGTTATTGAAATCGTTTCGGTATCTCCATCCCAGTTTACAACATCACCCGTGCTTTCTGCTATAAACCGTAACGGCACAAACACGAAGTCGTTTTTGATTTCAGGTGCCGCGTCAACAGTTATTTTCTGATTATTTTTATAAGCCTCATATGAATTTGCCGTAAGTCTTACGTCAACGCCGCCTTTTGAGGCATAAACGGTCTTTGTTGAATCGTCCCAGCTTAAAGAAAATCCCAAAGCTTCAAATATCGGCCGCATTTGTACCATTGTCCTTGAGTTTTCAATATATGGCTTTTCCGAAAACGACAGTTCCTTCCCGTCGAGCAAAATTTTTATATTCTTCTGCTCCGCGGCAAAAGCAGACATGCTGAGGGAAAATAAAATTACGGTAAAAAATAATGTTTTAAACACTTTTCTGAAATTCATATATTCCTCCGGATAATCAAAGTATAAATGTATTATAATACACGAATATGAATTTAGTGTGAAATTTTTTCAAAAACAGTCAGCCGAATTATTTATTTTCCCGTTGAACGGTATATATATCCGGCAAGGAGCACCGTAACAGGTACGCACAAAACCACTCCGAAGCTTCCGGAAAGCCCCTGCATTACGGCAATGCCGATATTATTTGAGTTTATTATCTGCAAAAAAGGAAGATCATAGGCGTAATCCAAAATAAGCATAGACACGCTTCCTCCCGCAAAAGCAAGAATAAGAGTATTGGCATCCGTACCCATCATATCACGGCCAACGCGCATACCTGCTTTCATAAGCTCCAGCCGTGTAATTGCCGGATTCTGTATACAAAGCTCCTGCATTGAGCTTGATATTGACATGGCCACGTCCATCACCGCTCCAAGCGATGATATCAGAAGCCCTGAAAACAAAAGTCCGCCTACCTGTATGTTATTTGTTTCCCAAAGCGTAAGCAAGCTTTCGATATCCGATACGTTCCATCCCGTAATCCCGGATGACACCGA
>Ga0183095_10176_pt4 | contig 31326 bp, 9 predicted proteins | sample BioMet4_FD_130346 | JGI IMG/M metagenome (GOLD analysis project Ga0183095, IMG submission 130346) | Microbial communities from bioreactor (seeded with sewage sludge) at LBNL, California, USA - Biofuel metagenome 4 (v2) (version 3) | ecosystem: Engineered > Bioreactor > Anaerobic > Unclassified ...
TTACGGTTATGTATTCGGTCTTTACCTCAGAATCGCTTCCGCCTGCATTTGCAACAGTGAGGTTGACGGTATAGTTACCGGCCGCACTATAGGTATATATTGGATTCTGCTCAGTGCTATCGACTGTGCCGTCATTATTAAAGTCCCACTGCCAGGAAGTCGGGGAACCAGTTGAACTGTCGTTAAACTGAACCGCGAGAGGAGTCGTTCCGCTGGTCACGTTCGCGGTGAACTCGGCATCAGGTGCAGAGGTTGATTGAAGCGGTTTTTTCGCCACCAGGAACGCGAGGGGGATTTTGTAGAATGCTGAGGTACCTGTACCCGGCAGGTATCTGGCATAAGCAAAAGTGGAGCTGCTGCCGGAAATGGATGATGTCACATTCCAGGAATCAATCCCTGAGTAAGGGCCCTGTGTATCAGCATCATTGTCAAGCCCTGTGTTTGTAAACGACCCGGCTTTTGTAGATGCAACAAAATCATTATCTGCTGTTGGGAAACCGTAGTACCCATTGTTACTTGCCATGTAGTCGGCGATGAGTGTGGCCGAGGTAATGCCTGAAACCCCGGATGTGTCAAACGTGGTGGTTCCAACGGCAACATTGTCCTCGTTTTCCTCAGTATAGTAAGTGCAGGCATCATGCCCCTCGTTAACCCAGTACCGCGTTTCTGTTGTTGAAGAAGGATCATCGTAAGCGACAACGAGCTCGACCATCTTTATCCGGCCGTCGTAGGAGCCCGTGGCGTTTACGTTCACCTTGATGGTGGGCTCATTTTCCTGAATCAGGTTCGTCACATCATACCAGCTCAGGTAGTCACTCGTCACACGGGTTGTGTGGTCGTTGAGCATCAGATAGGGTTCACCGGTACCGTGCCCGGAAAACTCGCTGTTGTTATTGCCGCCGCCACCGTAGTCCCCGCCCTGCATGTAGATAAAGGGCTGCCCCGGGTCGGTCTCGGTCCAGTTGTTGTCCCAGGTTCCGTCGTTGTTCCAGTCAACCTTGGTAGTGTAGGTGATGGCCTTTGCATCCTGCATGTGTCCACAGTAGCTGGAAACGTAGAGCCGGGCCCATTTGACCCTACCTGACCCTGCCACGGCAGCTGTCGGGAGGGTAAAGTTTCTGTCCACAACGGTAGTGTATGTTGCTGACGGAGGGTTTCCGGAGATGTACAGGTCGCCGGTCACTGTTCCGGTCTGTACGGTTGCCAGTGGAAGGCCTCCGACCCAGTCGTCAGCAGCTACGGTGCCTGCAAGCAAGGTGAGGCAGACTCCGATGCTTAAAATCAGTAATAATAATGTTGAAATTGGTTTTTTATTCGTTATTATTCCTCCTGTACTTAGTTAGAGGCAACTATTCAGCCCGCCAAAAGCAGTTGAATGCACTTATTTTGGAGATACCTGGAAGTCTGGTTCTAGCCTCTCAAATAAATATAAAAACACAATCAACCGACAACATTACGAAAACAGGTTCACACAAATTTGCTCACCGGTTTTAATGGAAATTGCTCTTGGTGTTGTTCTGGTCAGGCTGAATTCACCTACTTTTTAAAGCCCTAAACTCCTCCATTGCAACCCGCTTTGGAAAGGCTTGAGAGGGCTGTTCAGGATTTTAATCTCACAATTTCATTTTCAATTCAGAGGGAAAACCCAAAAACAAAAAAATTGAAACCTTTTTGCCATAAAATTTAAAATTTGGATCTGTACTCACGAATGTTTTATCAGATCAAATTCGACCTCTTAAAAATTCACATACTCTGTAAAATTTAAATCTCTATTAGAGATCAAGAACAAAACTTTTTAAAAGTGGCATGGAGAAATTTCTCAAAATTGCAACTTTTATTCTCATTTTCAGTTTGTGAGGGCCAGACGTTTGACTCCGCTTTGAAGACGGCGTCTCCTTTTTCAGAGAAACATCTATTATAGTTCAGCCACTTCAAAAAAGAATAAATAACACAAAGTATTTAAATTCTTTGAAAATATTAAGAACATATTAATTTATATTCATCATATGTATTACAAATATAAAAATTAGTAACATAATATCTGTAGTTTATTTCCTTTGAGACCTGTTAGTTATTTATAAAACAGCAAGTTCTTCATTAGGAAGAAGAAACCTAAACATGCATGACCTAAACATGCATGACATTCTTTGAATAAAAGGTACAAATGAAAGTACTCTACTCTATCTTTTTGGCTATTAAGTCCTCATTTCCGGGCAGTAAATTGTCGACATTTTGGTTTTCAAAATCATGCCTAAAATAAGCCAGTAAATTACCATCGAAGGCTTAAATATGATTATGAGTAGAAAACGAAGAATAAGCTGATGAACCAGTTTTATTCTGTACTTCACGCTAACCTGAGATTAGGTCACGGTGCCAGTTATTGAAAAACGCAAACCAAAGTTGGCTTTCAACTCTGGTCAACGAGGCGAAAGGGCTATTTTGCCATATTTTGTCAATGACCTCTTAACCCTTTAGACTCGATTTTTTCTCTTTTTTCAATTAGATTTATTCGCTTTCAGAATATATCCCTGGTCTTGTATTTGTTGTCACTTTTATGTAATTTGTTTTTGTCGTCGTACTGCTACCTGCAACATTGACCACTGTAAGTGTAACCTTATAGCTTCTTCCCTACAAATACTGATGTTCTGGATTCTGCTCGGTTGAAGTTGTTCCGTCTCCAAAATTCCATTTCATGCGGTAGGAACTCCTGTGCTTTCGTCAGTAAATCCTACCGCTAATGGAATTTTTTAGAGGTTAGAGTTGTAGAGAATTTAAGCAACTGGTTTTGTTACCACTTTTATATAACTTTTATATAATCTGTTTTTGTTACCGTGTTACTGCCTTTAACATTCTTTACTGTCAAGTTAACAGTATATGTTCCTGCCTTTGAATACTTGTGAGTCGGATTCTGGAGGAATGACTTTGATCCATCTCCAAAGTCCCATATCCATTTAGCAGGTATTCCTGTGCTTGTGTCAGTAAAGGTAACCTTTAATGGTGTTTTTCCTGATGTAACACTGCTGGTGAAGTTTGCAACCGGTTTTGTTATCACTTTTATATATTCTGTTTTTGTTACCGTGTTACTGCCTTTAGCATTCTTTACAGTCAAGTTAACAGTATATATTCCTGCTTTTGAATACTTATGAGTCGGATTCTGGTGGAATGACTTCGATCCGTCTCCAAAGTCCCATATCCATTTAGCAGGTATCCCTGTGCTTGTGTCAGTAAAGGCAACCTTTAATGGTACTTTTCCTGATGTTGGATCCGCAGAAAAGTTTGCAACCGGTTTTGTTATCACTTTTATATATTCTGTTTTTGTTACCGTGTTACTGCCTTTAGCATTCTTTACTGTCAAGTTAACAGTATATATTCCTGCCTTAGAATACTTGTGAATCGGATTCTGGAGGTATGACTTTGACCCATCTCCAAAGTCCCATTTCCAGGAAGTTGGGGAGCCAGTGCTTGTATCAGTAAAGGCAACCTTTAATGGTGTTTTTCCTGAAGTAGGAGACGCTGAAAAAGCAGCTACTGGCTTTGCTGAAGATGGACTGGAGACCTTAATGTACCCAGTTTTTACCTCAGAATCATTTCCATCCTCGTTGGAAACCGTAAGGTTGACAGTGTAGGTACCGGCTGCAGAATACGTGTAGATTGGGTTTTGCTCAGTGCTGTCTACAGTTCCATCGTTATCAAAGTCCCATGAATAGGATGAGACATTGCCAGTTGATACGTCTGTAAACTGAACGTCAAGTGGAGCCTTTCCACTGGTCCGATTGGCTGTGAAGTTTGCAACCGGAGCTCCAAGCAGTGGTTCACTTACTATAATGTACTCGGTCTTTACTTCAAAATCACTTCCGTCTGCATTGGAAACCGTAAGATTGACTGTGTAATTACCGGCTGACGTGTATGTGTGTGAAACGTTCTGCTTGATAGCATTTGTACCGTCCCCGAAGTCCCAGAACCAGGAAGTTGGAGAACCTGTAGACTCGTCCGTGAACTGCACAGTCAGGGGAGCTTCGCCCGATGTGACGTTTGCTGTGAATGCAGCTACTGGAGCTGGGAGAACGGGAGAAGCCACATATACGGTTGCAGATCCCGTGACACCATCGGCAGTGGCGTTAACCGTGACATTACCGGCGGAGAGAGCGGTGAAAATTCCGCCATCATTGACCTTACCAACAGAGTCATCCGAAGAGGACCAGGTAAAGATGGTATCGGTAAGCCTCTCGCCGTACTGGGTACTTGCCTGAGCCGAAAAGGTGATGTTGTCACCAACCTGCAATTCAGCCTCAGACGGAGAAACATTCACGTTACTGAGAACCTCTTCATCGGGAATAACCCAGATGTTGTCGATATAGAATCCAGCATTTCCCCACCAGCTGTCCATATATGACCCTATCTTGAAAGTGTGTTCACCAGGCTCTATTCCTGTGAGGTCAATCTCGTAACGTTTCCAGTTTTTGTTGTTCAGAATAACAGGAAGAGAAACCTTCTCATTACCATCCAGGAAGACTTTTACCCAGCTGTTGTAGACATAGTTAGTAGATAAAGACAATGCATCAAATCGAAGGGTCTTTGCTCCTGCTGGAATATTGATAGTCCTTTCAGCTGAGGTATATATATTGTATCCGGACGTTAACTGACTTGGATCACAGCCTATGCTGTAATTACCTTCATAGATTGTTTTGGTGGTAAGGGCGCATTTGCTGCAGGTCCACCCATCGAGAGATTCGCAGTTGTCCTGCCAGGGAAGGGAAGCACTGGCATCTGTGATGACAATGTATCCCGTTTTTACCTTGGAGTCGCTGCCAGCAGTGTTTGTGACTGTGAGGTTCACAGTATAGTTTCCAGCCACTGCATAGGTGTGCACAGGATTCTGTTCCGATGATGTTTCGTTGTCTCCGAAGTCCCATTCCCAGCTGGTCGGAGAGTTCGTTGACTGGTCGGTGAACTGTACAGTCAAAGGAGCTTTGCCTTCAGTCACATTCGCACTGAAGTCTGCAGTTGGAGCTACCTGTCCGACTCCTGCATATTTTATACTCATGAGGACAAGCGGGATCTTGTAATAGCTGCTACCCTGCTTGTTATAAGCAAGTGCACTGTCCTGTCCAGCAGTAAGGAGGCTGCTTATATCCCAGGTATTAGCCCCATAGTAAGACCCTGATGCCACACCGGATGCCAGTGTGGTTCCATTGAAAGTATAGACCCCGTCTTTACTGGCAAGGTAGATTGCAGTCAGGTTTGCTGAACTCCAACCACTTGCAAGTGAGGAGGTACTAAAGGCGGTCGAACCTGTATATTCCGTATCACTCGGATTTACAGTATCATGACCCTGGTTGACCCAGTAATAAACCTGGTCGAAATCTCCATCATCATAGGCTATAACCAGCGTCATCGACTTGACGCGCCCGTCAAATGACGAATCTATTTTAGAGGTTGTTGCTTGAACATTCACCTGCTGGCCTGTAATCGCATCAGTCAGGTCATACCACATAAGGTAGTCGCTCGTCACACGATTCATGTGATCGCTTAACCAGACAGGGCCGGTTCCACCAGTACCGGGGAACGAATATGAGGTATCGAAGGTCTCATTCTTCTGTATCTCGTAAGTGCTGTCACCGTTTGCATCTATGCCTATACTCACGTTGCCACGGTAATTGTTTTCCATGTGGCCGTCGTAAACTGTGACATAGAGCCTTGCCCATTTAATTTTCGTGTAATCAGGCAGAGTAAACGTTTTTTGAGCGGAGGTCTCCATAGCATAATATGAGTCGTACCACAGTCCACCAGAGACAGTTCCGTTCTGGGCGGTGGTCAGTGGAATTCCTCCGTTGTAACTTGGGGAAGTGAGGGGAGCACTGACAGTAATAGGCTCGGCAGAAGTTGATGTGTTACTTCCTCCAGGACCTGTAGCGGTCAGAGTGACATTGTAACTTCCTTCTGTCACGTAGGTGTGAGTGGGATTCTGATCGGTAGAAGTGCTACCATCTCCGAAGTCCCAATTCCAGCTACTAACACTGCCGGTTGTGGTGTCGGTAAAGTGTACAGTTAAAGGCACCTTGCCTGAATTTGAATCAGTAGTGAAACTCGCAACCGGCGCTGAACTATCAGAAGTCACATTGATATAATCAGTTTTTGTCGTGCTGTTGCTACCGCCGTAGTTCGTGGCAGTCAGATTTACGGTATATATGCCTGTGGTTTCATAGGTATGAACCGGGTTCTGTTCGGTAGAGGTTTTACCGTCTCCGAAGTTCCATTCCCACGAAGTCGGTGTGTTTGTAGATTCGTCCGTGAACTGGACTGAGAGAGGAGCTTTACCGCTTGTTACATTTGAACTGAAGTTGGCTTCAGGAGCAAGAACTGCTGAACCCACAGTTATGTATCCGGTTTTCTCTTCGGAATCGTTTCCAAGAGAGTTCGATACTGTGAGTTTTACGGTGTAATTTCCTTCGGTAGTGTAAATGTGAGTCGGGTTCTGCTCGGTTGAGGTTTTGCCGTCGCCGAAGTCCCAGGTCCAGTTAGCTGGTGTTCCGGTAGAAGTATCTGTGAAGTTGACAATCAGCGGGGCATTTCCTGAAGTTGTATCTGCGGTGAAGTTTGCTTCAGAAGCAGTTTCTTTTGTTATTTCAAGTATTGAAGCTGCATAATTTGTGTAGCTGCTGCTTCCATTGACTCCCAGTTCATTGGTTCCGTTTTTCAGGGCGCTGGTTGCATCGAAATACATGAAGCTTGGATCTGATCCTCCACTTCCTGTATAAGTAAGTGCCTTCCCGTTTAAGATTGTGGCAGTGCCATCATCTCCATCACGAGATTCAAGAATTGTAGTTAGTTTAGCGGATTTAAGACCTGCAGTGGATACGTTATCCATCAAGGTATAGCTGACATACGGATCCTTTGTTCCGTAAAGGAGACAGTCGCTGCCCTCGTTAATCCAGATCTGACGGTATGGTTCGCTAGCAGACTCGTAGATTACAACAAGAACAGTACCGTAGTAACCAGCCTGTGAACGACCTGCTGTTATGACTGCAGTGTTGCTACCACTTGCATTGAAGTAGGGCGTAACATCGAAAACATCCTGACCATTGATGCAATCGCTATATGAGGCGTTAGGTGCCTGGCTCTCATGGCCGTTGAATTGCACAGTAAATCCCGGGTAACCATACCACGTCCAGCCCTGGTAGATCCTTGCTGATTTTATGGTTGCATCTGCAGGTATGGGTAGATTCTCGGTGGTATAGGTCACAGTACCTGTTTTCGTAAACCACGTGTATCCGGTACTACCAACGGAATATACTGCTCCTATGTGGCCTTCCTCATAAACTGCATTATTTACCAAATCGGATCCTACAGAGAACCGCCCGCCCTGCCAGCGATCTCCGCTTGCAGTTATGGTTGCAGTTGTGTTGTACTCGTTGTTAGATTCATTTGCTTCGGCAACCGTATTCTCAGGGTCGGCTGTGACCGTTATAGAAATGGAATCTCCAGACTTCCGGTGCACCATATCAGTGATGCTGACGGTAGTACTATTTCCTGCGGTGAGTCCTGTAATCTCTACGCTCGTAGTGTTGCCGTTCAATGTGAAATTGGTTTTGAACGTGCCTGCATCAGCAGTTCCCTCATTTTTGATAGTGGCAGTGACCTTATTGTAATAACTAGGATAGATAGATGAGGTGACGGAAGATACTATAAGGTCTGGAGATGGCCCTATGACTGTTACCTCCGCGGATGCGCTGACATTCCCGGATGAAGCAGTGACATTTGTTATGCCGGGAGCAAGAGAAGTGAATAGCCCAGATGCATTTACAGTCCCTACCGTTTCATTACTACTCGACCAAGTGAAGGCAACATCCGACATGTTTGTTCCAAGCTGGTCAACAGCGGCAGCCGAAAACTGCTGGGTTTCATTCTGATAAAGACGAATAGAAGTTGGGAATATCGTGATCGATGTGACAACTGGGATCACGAAATTTTCAGTTTTAGTCTCAGTGTCGCTGCCGTAATCATTAGCTGCAGTGAGAGTGACAGTGTAATTTCCAGCCTTTGCATAGGTATGTACTGGGTTCTGCTCGGTAGAGGTCTCGTTGTCTCCAAAGTCCCATGTCCAGGAAGTAGGGTAATAGCTGGAGGTGTCATTAAACTGAATTGTTAGTGGGGCACCAAGGGTAGGGGTGGCGGTGAAGTTGGCAACCGGAGCAGTATCTTTGAAAGCATATAACTTCCCATCATAAGTTCCAATGTAAAGAGCTCCATCTGCTGCAATCGCTGGCGAACCGTAAATCTCACCTCCGGTAGTGTATGTCCATTTTAGGGTTCCGTCGGAATTCAATGCATATAGGTTTTTGTCGCGGCTTCCGATATAGATGGTTCCGTCTGCTCCAAGAGATATTGAACCATAAATAGCTCCTGTGGTGTATGTCCATTTTAGGGTTCCATTAGGGTTTATTGCATAGACTTGTTTGTTACTGAAGCTTCCCATGTATACGGTTCCATCTGTTGCAATTGCGGGTGTACACCCGTATGTTTGCCCTGTGGTGTATGCCCATTTTAGGGTTCCATTTGGATTTAGTGCATATAGTTTATCGTTTCCATAGCTTCCTGTATATATAGTTTCATCTGTTCCGATTGATGGTGATCCTTGGTAGAATGACCATGTATTATATGTCCATTTTAGGGTTCCATCGGGATTCAACGCGTATAGTTTATTGCTTCCTACATAGATGGTTCCGTCTGCCCCAATAGCCACTGAACCACTTATTGTGTATCCTGTATCGTATGTCCATTTTAGGGTTCCGTCGGGATTTATTGCATAGAGTTTTTTGTCGGCATTTCCAATGTAAATGGTTCCGTCTGCTCCAATCGCCGCTGAACCGTAGACGTAGCTTCCTGTGGTGTATGTCCACTTTAGGGTTCCGTCGGGGTTTAATGCATATAAATTTTTGTCGGCGCTTCCTATGTATATGGTTCCATCTTTCCCAATAGCTGCTGAATCATATATTTTGCTTCCAGTGTTGTATGTCCATTTTAGGGTTCCGTCAGGGTTTAATGCATAAAATTTCTTGTCTCCGTAACTCCCGATGTATATGGTTCCATCTGCTCCAATAACAGGAGATACATAACGGATGGTTCCGGTATTGTAGTTCCATATGGTGCTGTTAGTCTGTGGTCCGTTGTATGGTGACTGTCCGGTGTTGTTGAGGTCCCTCTGGTACTTCGGCCATGCTGTATCTGCGAGTCCACCAGTTCCTGTTCCTTCGACAGTGATATAATCCATCTTCACTTCGGAATCATTACCAACGGAGTTCATGACAGTGAGGTTGACCGAATAGGTGCCGGCTTTGCTATAGGTGTACGCCGGGTTCTGCTCGGTGCTGTCCACCGTGCCGTCATTATTAAAGTCCCAAGAGTAAGACGAAACATTACCTGTAGACTGATCCGTGAAATTGACAGTGAGTGGAGCAGAGCCAGAAGTCGGGGTTGCTGTGAAATTGGCAACCGGAGCTCCAGGCAGTGGTTCACTTACGACAATGTACTCAGTTTTTACTTTCGAATCGCTCCCACCTGCATTAGAAACTGTAAGATTGACGGTATAGTTGCCAACTGCAGTATAAGTGTAGACCGGATTCTGCTCAGTGCTGTCAACAGTTCCATCGTTATCAAAGTCCCAAGAATAGGACGAAATATTACCTGTTGACTGATCCGTGAAGTTGACAGTAAGAGGTGCCGTACCGCTTGTCACATTTGCAGTAAAGTTGGCTACTGGTGCAGCTTCTTGTTCTTTCTGATAGTCAACAACAAGGATCTGCTGGAGTGCGTCCATGCCTCCACTTGTTGTTCCCTGGATTCCGGCCTCGTTTCCTGTTTCATTAATGTAGTTTGTCGCATTAAAGACCAGGGGGCTTGCTGAGTTGGAACTTCCCTGCCATGCCAGGGGTGCCACTGTGTTTCCGTTGAAAAGCAGGTTTCCTTCATCGGGCCCGGCACTTCCGGCGAAACTGTACATCGTAGCGTTTGTTACATTACTCTTGTCAATGGACATGCCAGTGAAAGGAGCATATGCTGTAGCCTCTTCTGGAGTTGTTCCATAACTGGACTCAGATACGCCAAGTTCATCGCACTCTTCATTGATGAAGATCTGCTTCCTGGTTTCGTTGGAATCACGATAGATCACAACAAGGGTGCTTGGATACAGTGCAACTTTGTTGTAAGAACTACCATAAGGATTCGTTACAAGACTGTTTCCTGCAGAGCTAAACTGGCTGGTAACATCGTAGACACAGAGTCCATATTCATAATCAGCATACCCGCCAAAATTGCTCCAGTCCCTGTAGAGAGTTCCGTTTCCTGTTGAGAGGTTTCCGTTCTCAATTGTGTTTCCGTTGAAGTTAAGATTCAACCACGGATATCCACCAGGAGTTTGGTCCCAGTTGTAGGCAAAATAAAGGAAGACCTTTTCTATTGTGGAGCCGCTGGGGATTGGAAGTTCATCTGCAGTCCAGGTTTCCGTTCTGCCAGTCCAGCCGACAGCTTTGTAAGAAGTATCAGGCTGTGTGGAGTACAGAAGGTTACCCTGAAGGTCATAGGTATGTTTGGTGGTGATGTTGCTTTCGCCTTCCCAGTAGATGCCTTTGCCCTTATAACCATTGTATCTGAGCGGTTTGGCTGCACTGCTCTTGTTGTTGTTTGCCTCGTTGGTTTCAGGAATCAGGTTATCAGGGTCAACAACTGCGGTGTAAGTTACGGTACCGCCTTCAAGGTTGCGAATAGTTGGGTCAATTAAAGAGACAGTGGTTTTAGCTCCGCCTGCAAGGGATGAAATTGTTGTTGTGTTTACCGGAACCGTTCCATTGGATACGTCGCTGGCATAAAGTGCTACCGAAATGTTAGAAAGGCTGGCAGTTCCGGTGTTCATGATGTTGAGAACTTTTATGGTGTTTGATTCTTTGGCAAAAACCGCAGAGCCTGGAACAGTATTGACGAGTCCAGTTATGCTGAGGTCGTTCGTCGCTGCTGAAGTTACGGTTATGTATTCGGTCTTTACCTCAGAATTGCTTCCGCCTGCATTGGAAACCGTGAGGTTAACCGAGTAGATGCCGGCTTTGCTATAGGTGTATGCTGGATTCTGCTCAGTGCTGTCCACTGTGCCATCATTATTGAAGTCCCACGCCCAGCTGGTTGCATTGGCGGATATGTCAGTAAATTGTACAGTTAGAGGTGCAGTGCCGCTGGTGGTGTTTGCAGTGAAGTTTGCGACAGGAGCATCTGTCGCCACTGTTGCGGACACTAATCCAATCATGCACAGAAGTGCAGCGATACAGAGAATAAAAAATATTTTTTTCATCTTTTTATTCACCTACGTTTCTGAAATTATCCCAAAACTCCCGTTATTGCGGCCAGCTTTGCAAGGGCCTGAAAGGTCTGTTCGGGTTGAATCGTAATTATTTTGTATCTGTTCAAATTTGGAGGAAAAACTCCTGAAAACAAAAAAATTGAAACCTTTTTGCCGTAAATTTGAAATTTAGATTTATCCTCACGAATGATTTTCAGATCAGATTCAACTTCCTAAAATTCAACAACTCTGTAAAATTTATACTTCTTTTTGAGATGAAAAACAAAATTTTTAAAAGCTGTATGAACAAATTTCTCAAAATTACAACTTTTATTTTCATTATCAGTTTGTAAGGGCCAGACGTGTAACCCTGCTTTGAAGATAGTGTCTTCTTTTTCAGAGAAACTCAAAAAAGATAAATAGTACGAAGTATTTAAGTTCTTCGAAATAAATAAGAACATATTAATTTATATTCATCATAATTAACACAAATATAAATATTAGTAACATATTATTCATAATTTATTTCCTTTTATGTTATTATTTATACATAATAGGATATTTTTCATTCGGATGAAGGAATCTAAACGCGTATAATATTTTTCGAATAACAAGAACAAATAAATAAAAGGGCTTTTCACCATTCTCTATGGATAAAATGATTTTCAATTCAAGACCGCATTGGTTTTTATGAGTACATTATGAGAATATCCACACAAAACAACGAAGAACCAATAAAAGTATTCTACCCTATCTTTTTTTTGACTATTGAGCCCTCGTTTACAGTGAGTTGTCGACATTTTGGTTTTTCAAAATCGTACCTAAACTAACCAAAAAGTTGTCATCGAAGGTTTAAATGTGATTATGAGTAGAAAAAGAAGAATACGCATGATGAACCAGTTTTGTTCCGCACTTTCATGCTAACCTGAGATTAGGTCATGGCACCAGTTATTAAAAATTTCAAACCAAAGTTGGCTTTCAACTCTGGTTAATGAGGCTAAAGGGTTGTTTTGCCAGTTTTTCTCAATAATATATTAACCCTTTAGCCTTGATCTCTTTTATCATTTTTCAATTAAGGTTTATTCGTTTTCATAATATATTTCCGATTTTGTATTTGTTGTCACTTTTATATAACTTTTATATAATCTGTTTTTGTTGCCGTGTTACTGCCTTTAGCATTCTTTACTGTCAAGTTAACAGTATATGTTCCTGCCTTTGAGTACTTATGAATCGGATTCTGGTGGAATGACTTAGATCCATCTCCAAAGTCCCATATCCATTTAGCGGGTATTCCTGTGCTTGTATCAGTAAAAGTAACCTTTAATGGTGTTTTTCCTGATGTTGGATTCGCAGAAAAGTTTGCAACCGGTTTTGTTATCACTTTTATATAATCTGTTTTTGTTACCATGTTACTGCCTTTAGCATTCTTTACAGTCAAGTTAACAGTATAGATTCCTGCCTTTGAATACTTATGAGTCGGATTCTGTAGGTATGACTTAGATCCGTCTCCAAAGTCCCATATCCATTTAGCAGGTATTCCTGTGCTTGTATCAGTAAAGGCAACCTTTAATGGTACTTTTCCTGATGTGACACTGCTGGTGAAGTTTGCAACCGGTTTTGTTATCACTTTTATATAATCTGTTTTTGTTACCGTGTTACTGCCTTTAGCATTCTTTACAGTCAAGTTAACAGTATATGTTCCTGCTTTTGAATACTTATGAGTCGGATTCTGGAGGTATGACTTTGATCCATCTCCAAATTTCCAGAACCAGGAAGTTGGGGAGCCAGTGCTCGTATCAGTAAAAGCAACCTTTAATGGTGTTTTTCCTGAAGTAGGAGACGCTGAAAAAGCAGCTACTGGCTTTGCTGAAGATGGACTGGCGACATTAATGTACTCAGTTTTTACCTCAAAATCGCTTCCACCCGGTCCGGTTACAGTAAGGTTGACAGTGTAGGTACCGGCCGCAGCATAAGTGTAGATCGGGTTCTGCTCAGTGCTGTCAACAATTCCATCGTTATTGAAATCCCACTGCCTGCTCATCGGTGAGCCAGTCGAGATATCTGTGAATTCTACGGTCAGCGGTGCTTTACCGCTTGTCACATTTGCAGTAAAGTTTGCAACCGGAGCTCCAGGAAGTGATTCACTTACCATAATGTACTCTGTCTTTACTTCAGAATCGTTCCCACCTGCATTTGCAACCGTAAGGTTGACTGTATAGTTACCGGCTGATGTGTATGTGTGTGAAACGTTCTGCTCGGTAGCATTTGTACCGTCCCCGAAGTCCCAGAACCAGGAAGTTGGAGAGTTAGTTGACTCGTCAGTGAACTGCACCGAGAGTGGTGCATCACCAGAGGTGACGTTCGCCGAGAAAGCGGCTACTGGAGCTGGGAGAACGGGAGAAGCCACATATACGGTCGCAGATCCCGTGACACCATCGGCAGTGGCGTTAACTGTGACATTACCGGCGGAGAGAGCGGTGAAAATTCCACCATTGTCTACCTTACCAACAGAGTCATCCGAAGAGGACCAGGTAAAGACGGTATCTGTAAGACTCTCGCCGTACTGGGTACTTGCCTGGGCCGACAAGGTGAAGTTGTCACCAACCTGCAATTCAGCCTCAGCCGGAGAAACATTCACGGTACTGAGGACCTCATCATCGGCAATAACCCAGATGTTGTCGATATAGAATCCAGCATTTCCCCACCAGCTGTCCATATATGACCCTATCTTGAAGGTGTGTTCACCAGGCTCTATTCCTGTGAGGTTAATCTCGTAACGTTTCCAGTTCTTGTTGTTCAGAATAACAGGAAGAGAAACCTTCTCATTACCATCCAGGAAGACTTTTACCCAGCTGTTGTAGACATAGTTAGTAGATAAAGACAATGCATCAAATCGAAGAGTCTTTGCTCCTGCTGGAATATTGATAGTCCTTTCAGCTGAGGTATATATATTGTATCCGGACGTGAACTGACTCGGATCACAGCCTATGCTGTAATTACCTTCATAGACTGTTTTGTCATTAAGACCACAGTAAGTGCAGGTCCAGCCGTCAAGCGATTCGCAAGGATCCTGCCATGGGAGAGATGCACCTGCAGCACTGGTAACAGTGATATAGTCCGCTTTAAGCTCGTCATCACTTCCGCGGGCATTGGTTACAGTCAGCTTTACACTGTAATTTCCAGCCATACTGTAGGTGTGGATAGGGCTCTGTTCTGTCGATGTCTCACCGTCGCCAAAGTCCCAGAGCCAGGAAGTTGGGGTGTTGGTTGAGGTGTCGGTGAATTGCACCACAAGCGGTGTCGTGCCGCTTGTCACGTTTGCGCTGAAGTTTGCCAGCGGGGCTGCCGGCGTGGAGGCGGGGTACTTCACAGTCAGCGTCGCCAGTGTCGTCTTGAACGATCCGGACTTCAGGGCATACTTGAACGTGCTATCCGACCCGGCGGTAAGTGCGTCGGTGACTGACCAGGTGTGGTTCTCGTAGTACTTGATCGGGGCAACAGGGTCGGCGCCTTCCTGCGTGACGCCATTGAACGTGTACCCGGCATCATAACTAGAGAGCGCGACGTTGGAGAGCGTTGCATTCGTGAAGCCGGTGGCGAGACCGGAGGTTGCAAATTTAGTGGACGACGATCCCTCGTTGATCCAGTCGTGGCCATGGTTGACCCAGTACTTCACGGAATCTGAGTCGCCATCGTTGTACGCGACGACAAGGGTAACCGCCTTTAACCGGCCGTCGAAGTTAGCACCGGTCTTCTCGACCTTGATGTGAACTGTCGGTGTCGTTGATGTGATCAGATCGGTAACATTATAATCCGTCTCGTAGTCGGAGTACACCCGGTTCATGTGATCGTTCAACCAGTAGACCGTGCCATCCGCCGAATAGCTCTCTGTATCCATATTCTCGACACCTAGTATGGTCTCGTATGTCCCGTCGCCGTTCCCGTCCAGTGTAATCGTGGTTCGCGCCGGCCAGTTGGCTGAACCGGAGCCGGAGTACACGTTGACGTATAACTTCGCCCACTGGACATTAGTGAACGCCGGGATGTTGAACGACTGGTCAAAGTCCCTGACTGTTGCACTGGTAGGCTGGTCCGCGAAAGGTACCGGCTGGAACGAGCCGACGTAGAGGTCGCCGGATACGGTGCCGTTCTGCTCTGTTATGAGGGGCAAGGAGTCGGCTGAGATCGTATTGACCGTGATATAACCGGTCTTCATCTCGCTGTCGCTTCCATGCTCGTTGGTCGCAGTGAGCGTGACTGTGTACGTGCCGGCCGAGTCGTAGATATGCGATGGGTTCTGGTCGGTGCTGTCTACCGTCCCATCATTGTCGAAGTCCCAGGCCCAGCTGGTCGGGGTGTTTGTGGACTCGTCCGTAAATGCAACTGTCAGCGGGAATGTGCCGGAAGTCGGCGTTGCATTGAACCCTGCTACTGGGGCACCCGTTGCCGGAGTGACAATAATAGAGTCATTTACGGTCACAGTATCGCTGCCGAGATCGTTCGTTGCCGTCAGGGTTACCGTATAGGTTCCAGCTGATTCGTAGGTATACGACGGATTCTGTTCCGTGCTGTCAATCTTGCCGTCGTTGTCGAAGTCCCATGCCCACGATGTCGGTGAACCAGTTGAAGCATCGGTGAATTTCACGGTCAGCGGAGCACTGCCGCTAGTTACATTCGAAGTGAAAGCCGCGACCGGCTCCTCAGCCTGCGTTATAGATAGGATTGCATTTGAGAGAGAGTAGTACGATGCCCGGTCCGCTCTCAGTTCGTTGGTGCCGTTCTGGATTGCGCCTGTGACATCGTAGTAGTTAAAGTTCGGGTCGCTGCCGCCGCTTGAGCCGAGCGAGATACTCTGCCCGTTGAACCCGATTGCTCCTGTGTCCCCGCTGCCGGAGGGGGTTACGGTGATAACTTTCGCAGATCCCATGCCGGTGGTATTTATGCCTCGGAACATGGCGTAGCCTTCCGAGTAATAGATAATGTCGTACCCTTCATTGAGGTAGATCTTCCGGTAGGGCTGGCTTGGATCTTCGTATACGACGACAAGGGTCCTGCCATAGCTGGCAAAATTACCACCAGTGATGGTTGCCGTATTGTTGGCGCCGGGGACAAAGTACTCTGTTACGTCGTACATATCCTGGCCGTCATTGCCGTCCGTATAGTGCACTGTAGGTGCATCGATGCTGTGGCCATTGAAGCTGACCGTATATGGGGTGTACCCATACCATGTCCAGGCTAGATACATCCTTGCAGTCTTGATGGTTGCATTTGCGGGGATGCCCAGCTCATCCGCTGTATAGGTAGGGTTGCCGGCATAATACGTGGTGCCACCATTCGATAAGACTACGCCGATGTTTCCTTCCGCAGAGTAGGTCGTTTCGAGATCGGTTCCGTAAGCGTACCGTCCGCCATACCATGAGTCCCGTGCCGCAACGGTCGCCGTCGTGGAGTACTCGTTATTTGTTTCATTTGTTTCATTAACTGCATTTTCCGTATCGAGCATGATCGCGATAGGGACGGTGTCACCGGATTTCCGGTGTACTTGATCGGTGACACTGATGGTGGTGGTGCTCCCTGCAGCAAGTTCAGTCACATTAATAGTTGTTGTGTTGCCATCCACGGTGAAGTTGGCTTTGAAAGCACCGGAATCTCCAGTCCCACTGTTCTTGATCGTGGCGGTGACCGTGTTATAGTCATATGGGTAGAGGGTTGAGATGGAAGATACCTGCAGATCAGATACAGATGTTACCGATATTAAATCTGACTTTACAGATGAAGAAGTGCCTCCCCAACCAGTAACTGTGTGGTTGACCGTGTAAGTACCGCCTTTTGTATACGTATAGGTCGCATTTTTCATCGTGCTGTCGATTGTGCCGTCATTGTTGAAATCCCAGGCATACGATGTGATCGAACCGGTTGACGTGTCATTGAACATGACCGTTAGCGGAGAATATCCCGACGTCGGGAATGCAGAAAACTCGGCGACAGGGGCTGCTACTGCTGCAACACTGATATAATCCGTCTTGATCTTATTAACCGATCCTGCTGCATTCGTCACAGTCAAATTTACTGTGAAATTGCCAGCGGTAGTGTAATTATAGGAAGGGTTTTGTAGTGTACTGTCAACGGTTCCATCGTTGTTGAAATCCCACGCCCTGGAGGTAATTACTCCTGTAGACTGGTCCGTGAACTGCACATTTAAGGGAATATCTCCTGATGTTGGGGTAGCATTAAAATCAGCCACAGGCAGTGCTGGTGTAGTCACCACAATAGAATCAGTCTTTGTACTGTTTCCTTTGGCATTGGAAACCGTAAGGGTAACAGTGTAGTTACCAGGTGTGTTGTAAGTGTACGAAGGGTTCTTCACTGCGCTGTCAGTTACTCCGTCGTTGTTGAAGTCCCAGGCCCATGTAGCTACGAATCCACTGGAAGCATCCGTGAACACAACAGCTAATGGTGCGTCCCCTGAAGTTTTGCTCAATGTGAAATTAGCAACAGGCGCTTCCAGTTTGCTGACTGTGATGTAGTTGTTTTGAACTGTTGAATTGCTACCAATTGCATTTGTCACTGTGAGGTTTACTGAATAAGAGCCTGGTGTTGCGTAGGTGTGTGATGGGTTCTTTTCTGTAGAAGTTGTTCCGTCTCCGAAATCCCACAACCAGGAACTTGGGTGGCTGTTTGAGGTGTCCCTGAACTGCACAGTCAGTGGCTCAAATCCAGAGGTAACGTCTGCAGTGAAACTTGCTACAGGAGCAATAGAAGGATCACTGAAAGCATACAATTTACCATCGTAACTTCCAATGTAGAGAGTTCCGTCTGCTGCAATAGCTGGTGAGCCATAAATATAGTTTCCAGTGAGGTAATTCCATTTCAGAGTTCCATCAGAATTTAAAGCATAAACATTTTTGTCGTAACTTCCAAAATAGATAGTTCCATCTGAACCAATTGCAGGGGCCCCGTAAATCCTGGCTCCAGTTGTGTAACTCCATTTGAGTGTTCCATCCGGATTTAGGGCATATAATTTGCCGTCGTAGCCCCCAATGTAAATGGTTCCATCTGACCCGATTGCTGGTGAACCGTAAATATAGTTTCCAGTTGTGTAACTCCATTTAAGGGTTCCATCCGGGTTTAGAGCATAAACATTTTTGTCGTAACTTCCAAAATAGATAGTTCCATCTGAACCAATTGCAGGGGCCCCGTAAATCCTGGCTCCAGTTGTGTAACTCCATTTGAGGGTTCCGTCCGGGTTTAGAGCATATAGCTTACCGTCGTAACTTCCAAAGTAAATTGTCCCGTCTGACCCTATGGCCGGTGTACTGTAATAGATATAATTCCCAGTAGTGTATTTCCATTTTAGCGTTCCATCGGGGTTTAATGCGTATATATTCTTGTCATAGCTTCCAATATATATGGTTCCATCAACATCAATTACAGGAGAGCCATAAATGTAGCCTCCTGTGGTATAGCTCCATTTGACTGTTCCATCGGGGTTTAATGCGTATATATTTTTGTCATAGCTTCCTATGTATATGGTTCCGTCTGATGCAATTGCTGGCGAACCGTAAACGTAACCTCCGGTGGTATAGTTCCATTTAGGTGTTCCGTCGGGGTTTAATGCATATATTTTATTGTCACGACTTCCAACATATATTGTTCCATCTGCTCCGATAGAAGGCCCAGAATACTGTATACCTCCTCCAGTGGTATAGTTCCAAACAGTTATGTTGTCTCCCGGTCCGGCATATGGTGATTGTCCGGTATTGTAGGAATCCGCCTGGAATTTGGGCCAGGGTGTACCTGCAAGTTTGGTTACCGAAACCAAGATGTAATTGGTCTTCACGCGGGCGTTACTACCATAACTATTTGAAACTGTAAGGCTCACTGTGTATTTTCCGTCCTCAGCATAGGTATGTACCGGGTTCTGCTCGGTTGAGGTTGTGTTATCACCAAAGTCCCACAACCAGGAAGTCGGTAAATCGGTAGAAAGATCCGTGAACTGAACCGAAAGCGGAGATTTCCCTCTTGTTACGTTCGCGGCGAAATTCCCTACGGGTATTCCGCTTCGGACCGTTATGTAATCAGTCTTCGCAAGGTTGCTGCTACCATAGCTGTTAGAAACCGTCAGGTTCACTGTATATTTTCCGTCTTTCTCATAGGTATGTACTGGGTTTTGTTCGGTAGAAGTTGTGTTGTCACCAAAGTCCCACACCCAGGAAGTCGGGTTACCGTGTGAAGCGTCGGTGAACTGAACCGAAAGCGGGACAATGCCCGAGGTAGGGGAGGCAGAGAAATTCGCGGAGGGTGTGCCGGAGGACACAGTGATATCGTCATACTGGATTGTATGCGCCACGGAGTAACCCCGTACGCGACACCTAATCTCAGCTGGGATCTTCCCCACCGATGCGGCAAGAGTAATCTGCCGGGATCCCAAGAGCGTACCATTAGAGTCGTAAATGAAATGATCGATTACTCCAGTGTCCCTGTCCCACTCAATTATGTGATGCACCCATACCCCAGCAGGCCGGTCACATATATAAGTATTCTCGGTGTCGGTGAATATATAGTCATTACCCCCTATCCCGGCAATCATAGCTCCGCTCGCATCTACGATGCTGATCCCTGTATCGGTGTAGCCATATCCAATGTTTGAAGATCGGATCCAGTATTCTACCTTGTAAGTACTCGCTTCAGGTACATTCTCCAGGGGTGCCTTAGCGTACCCAATGCCGTTATTGGCATAACACTGGAGGGAGTACGCTCCCGTGTGAGCAGTTGGGGAGACTGAAACCTCCATCCCGTTGCCCCAGGTGCCAACTCCGGTGAATTCTTCCACCGTGCCGGATTCAAACGTCCATTTTTTGAACTCTCCTCCTGCAGGGCTCACAGTAATAAAGTTCATCTTCACCTCGGTATCCGAGCCACCAGGACCTGTTACAGTGAGGTTGACAGTGTAATTTCCGGCAGTCAGATAAGTATGTGACGGGTTCTGTTCGGTAGAGGTGTTCCCATCCCCGAAGTCCCAAGCGTAGGACGTAACAGTTCCAGTTGAAGCGTCTGTGAACTGAACATAGAGAGGGGCAGGACCACTTGTGGTGTCAGCAATGAAACCAGCAACTGGCTCATCTGTCGCCACTGCTGAGGACACTAGCCCAGTCATGCACATCAGTGCAGCGATACAGAGAATTAGAAATATTTTTTTCATCTTTTTATTCACCTACATTTCAATGTTGTTGTCCGAAATTCCTGCTATTGAGGCCCGGTTTGGAAGAGCCTGAGAAGCCTGTTCGGGATTTTAATCTCGCAATTTCACTTTTTTCAGAGGGAAACTTTCTAAAACAAAAAAATCGAAACTTTTTTACCGTAAAATTTAAAATTTGGATATAGATTCGGGAATGGTTTTTCAAATCAGATTCAGCTTCCTAAAATCAATAAACTCGGTAAAATTGAGATCTCTTTTTGAAAACAAGAACTATTTTTTAAGTGGCGTAGATAAATTTTTCAAAGTTGCAACTTTTATTATCACCTTCAGTTTTTAATAGTTATATTTGACTTTTTTTAGAAACCATCGGTTCTTTTTCAGTGAAACGCCTATTATATGTCACTATTTCAAAAAAGAATTAATAACACGAAATATTTAAGTTATTTGAAAAAAATCAGATCATATTAACTTATATTCATCATAATTAACACAAATATAAAGATTAGTAACATAATATTTGTAATTTATCTCCTTTATAGTTATTATTTCTTCATAAGATGGCAAATCCCTTATTCTAAAGAAGAAATTTAAACGCATATGATATTCTTTGAATAACAAGCACAAATTAATGAAAGTGCTCTTCCCTACCTTTTTTGGTCATTAAGCCCTCATAACCTTGGGCAGTAAGTTGTCCACATTTTTTCCAAAACCGTACCTAAAACCAGTGTGTTGACATTGAAAGCTTAAATGTGATTATGAGTAGAAAATGAAGAATGTGCATAAGGAACCAGTTTTGTTCCGCATTTTCATGCTAACCTGAGATTATGTCATAGTGCAAATTATTGAAAAACGCAAAGAGAAGGTCAACTCTTAAATATGATCAAACAAAGAGGCAACACTCGTTTTTTATAATTGATAAATAATTCCCCCACTACCATTCGCCTTGATATCTTTTATCGTTTTTCCATCAAGGACCTATTCGTTTTTAGATATACTGGCTTTTAAACTGTTGTCACTTTTATGTAATCTGTTTTTATCGTCGTATTGCTTCCTGCTGCATTTGTTACTGTCAGCTTGACCGTATAATTTCCTGGCTGTGAATACCTGTGGATTAGATTTTGTGTTCCTCTTCAAATTGTATGGGTAAAAATAAATTTCATGTATTTGCTAAAAATTTAATAATTTAACCAAGTTTGGGAAAAAAACATCAAGCAATGCATTCAACTTTATAACTATATGATAAAATTGTTACATATTTTTCGAGTTGGAAAATTCTCCATTGAATTTGAAGAGGATATGATTTTGTGAATACTTTACCGTTGTATTAGCTCAGTCTCCAAAAATCCATTTCATGCGGTAGGAACACATGTGCTTTTTATCAGTAAATCCTACCGCTAATGGAAATGTTCCAGAGGTTGGAGTTGCAGAGAATTAAGCAACTTGTTTTGTTATCACTTTTATATATTCTGTTTTTGTTGCCGTGTTACTGCCTTTAGCATTCTTTACAGTCAAGTTAACAGTATATATTCCTGCCTTTGAATACTTGTGAGTCGGATTCTGAAGGTATGACTTTGACCCGTCTCCAAAGTCCCATATCCATTTAGCAGGTATTCCTGTGCTTGTATCAGTAAAGGTAACCTTTAATGGTATTTTTCCTGAAGTAGGAGACGCGGTAAAGTTTGCAGCAGGTTTTGTTATCACTTTTATATAATCTGTTTTTGTTACCATGTTACGTCCTGCTGCATTCTTTACTGTTAAATTAACAGTATATACCCCTGATTTTGAATACTTGTGAACCGGATTCTGGAGGTATGACTTTGATCCGTCTCCAAAGTCCCATATCCATTTAGCAGGTATTCCTGTGCTTGTATCAGTAAAGACAACCGTTAATGGTACTTTTTCTGATGTTGGATTCGCAGAAAAGTTTGCAACAGGTTTTGTTATCACTTTTATATAATCTGTTTTTGTTACTGTATTACGGCCTGCAGCGTTCTTTACTGTTAAGTTAACAGTATATGTTCCTGCCTTTGAATACTTGTGAGTCGGATTCTGAAGGTATGACTTTGACCCATCTCCAAAGTTCCAGAACCAGGAAGTTGGGGAGCCAGTACTCGTATCAGTAAAGGTAACCTTTAATGGTACTTTTCCTGATGTAACACTGCTGGTAAAGTTTGCAACCGGTTTTATAACAGGTTTTGTAGCTTCTGTCACCTTTATGTAATCTGTTTTTGTTGTTGTATTACTGCCTGCATCGTTTGTTGCTGTAAGTGCTACTGTGTAATTTCCTGCTTTTGAATACTTATGTGTTGGATTCTGTTGATCTGAAGAACCTCCGTCTCCAAAGTCCCACTTCCATTCTGTTGTATTTTCAGATAGATCAGTAAACTGGACTGAGATAGGAGCAGAACCCTCGCTGACATTACTGGTGAAATTGGCTACAGGAAGTGCTATTGCAGATGTTTCTGAAACAGTTATCAAAGCCGATGTTGAATTTGTGCCATTTACATTTGCAACCGTTAGGTTGACTGTATAGTTACCGGCTGATGTGTATGTATGTGAAACGTTCTGCTCGGTAGCATTGGTACCGTCTCCGAAGTCCCAGAGCCAGGAAGTTGGAGAACCTGTAGACTGATCCGTAAAGTTGACAGTGAGAGAAGTAGTACCGCTTGTTACATCCGCTTTGAAATCTGCAGTTGGCAATTCAGGTGAAGCTGACGTATACCTGACGCTCATGAGGGCAAGCGGGATCTTGTAATAGCTGCTACCCTGCTTGTTATAAGCAAGTGCACTGTCCTGTCCAGCACTAAGTAGGCTGCTTATATCCCAGGTATTAGCTCCATAATAAGACCCCGATGCCACACCGGATGCCAGTGTGGTTCCATTGAAAGTATAGACCCCGTCTTTGCTGGCAAGGTAGATTGCAGTCAGGTTTGCTGAACTCCAACCACTTGCAAGTGAGGAGGTACCAAATGAGGTTGAACCTGTATACGTTTCATCCAGCGGATTAACCGTATCATGGCCCTGGTTAACCCAGTAATAGACTTGGTCAGAGTCCCCATCGTCATATGCAACAACCAGAGTCATAGCCTTTACCCGACCGTCAAATGACGAATCAACTTTTGTGGTTGTGGCCTGCACATTCACGGTCTGCCCGCTGATTTCATCAGTGAGGTCGTACCACATCAGGTAATCGCTCGTCACACGGTTCATGTGGTCACTTAACCAGACAGGACCGGTTCCGCCTTCGCCCGGGAACGAATAAGTTGTGTCGAAAGTCTCATTCTTTTGTATCTCGTAAGTACTGTCACCGTTTGCATCTATACCGATGTTCACATTCCCACGGTAATTATTCTGCATATGCCCGTCGTAAACAGTGACATACAGCCTGGCCCATTTAATTTTGGTATAATCAGGCAAGGTAAACGTTTTTTGAGCAGATGTGGAAAATCCGGGATACGAATCATACCACAGCCCACCTGAAACAGTTCCGTTCTGAACTGTAGTCAGTGGAATTCCTCCATTGTAACTTGGGGAAGTGAGAGGGGCACTGACTGTAATAGGCTCGGCAGAAGTTGCTGTGTTACTGCCACCAGGACCTTTAGCGGTCAGAGTGACATTGTAACTTCCTTCTGTCACGTAGGTGTGAGTGGGGTTCTGATCGGTGGAAGTACTGCCATCTCCAAAGTCCCAATTCCAGCTACTAACACTGCCGGTTGTGGTGTCTGTGAACTTGACTACAAATGGCACCTGGCCTGAATTTGCATCTGTAATAAAACTCGCAACCGGTGCTGGAGTATCAGAAGTTACGGTTATGTAGTCGGGTTTTGTTGTGCTGTTGCTACCGCCATAGTTCATGGCAGTCAGATTTACAGTGTAAGTGCCCACGGTTTCATAGGTATGAGACGGGTTCTGTTCGGTAGAGGTTTTGCCGTCGCCGAAATTCCATTCCCAACTGGTAGGACTGTTTGTAGATTCATCTTTGAACTGAACTGAGAGAGGCGCGTTACCGCTTGTTTGATCTGCACTGAAGTTGGCTTCAGGAGCAAGAACTGCTGAACCAACGGTTATGTATCCTTTTTTCGGCTCTTCGTCGTTTCAGATGGGTAGTTTGAAATCTAACTTTCCTAATTTTAGATAGATCATCGTAATAAAATAGTGAGTGTTTCGATACCCTCTAGCATTTCTTTTTATCAACTGTACAATACTATTAATACCTTCCAAAGTTCCGTTCGTGACTCTGGAATCAAAGTAGTTTAGAATTCCATCCCAATGACTTTTAATGGTTTTAGCAACCTCAATTATTGCCTCTAATCTACTATGAGTTGCCCGAAAATACCACTTTTTAAGATATTGTTCAGCTTCCTCTCGGCTTTTGCATTCCCATAACTTTCTAAGGCTTTCTTTTAGATTATATGCTCTGAATGTATCTAGTTTTTGATTTTGGAATTCTAGAAGCCTTTCTCTCTGTTTATCAGTTAGATTTTCCTCGTTTGTAACCCATATGAATTTGGTATTTTTGAGTTCCTTTGTTTTTTTTGTTCTTGTATCCTTACTTCATTTAATCCTTCATTAATTGCTTTCATCACATGGAATCTATCGAATGTAATTTTTGCATCTGGAAATTCCTTTGAAATCCCACTGATATACGAAGGAGACATATCGCAACATACTGATCTAATGTTGCTTTTGTTTCCATTATGATCTTGCAAATCTTTGCTAAAACTGGTAATAGTTGAAGAGTCTTTTCCTTCACAAGCAAATATTACTTTCGAATCTTTTAGATCAACAACAAGCGTTATGTATTCATGTCCTTTCTTGCATGAAGTTTCATCTATACCAACAACATATACATCCGATAAATCCTCTTTAGATCTTGCATCGTCAGTGTAATGGTTTATGACTCTCCAAAGCTTTTTGTCATATTCTCCAAGCAACTTTCCGATTTGTAACACTGGCATTCTTTTTGATAGTTCCAGGATCAGAGCTTCCATTCGAAAAGTAAAACTGCTTTTTTCGCGAGCCCATGGAACTTTTATTTGAAGAACTCCACAATTTTCACATTCTAGTCTTGGAATTCTACAGTGCAAATATGTAGAATATTGAAAGTAGTTAATATGCCGTAACACTTTTTCCTTAGTATCATAAGCTGAACAGTTTGGTTTGCCACACTTAGGACAGGGAAATTTGGAACCACGTTTAAAATCAATCCAAATATTAAGTTTTTCAGATGTTAAATCAAATTCAGTATTGGTTATTTGCCAAGGTTCTTTGACATTCAAAGGTATTTCAAATGTTTTTTCACAAATGGGATATCAAACTCCTGCAGTTATTTTTATCAAATAATATAATACTTATTTATATTATATTTTTAATATAATAACTTACCCATATTATCTGACGAAGAGCCCTTTTTTCTCCTCGGAATCGCTTTCAAGAGAGTTTGATACTGTGAGTTTTACAGTGTAGTTACCCTCAGCTTTGTAGGTGTGAGTTGGGTTCTGCTCGGTTGAGGTTTTGCCGTCTCCGAAGTCCCAGGTCCAGTTGGTTGGGGTACCGGTAGAAGTATCAGTGAATTTCACGTTCAATGGAGCGTTTCCACTCGTAATGTTTGCTGTGAAATTTGCTTCAGAGACAGTTACTTTGGTGACTTCGAGGATAGCATTGGCAAAATTAATGTAGCTATCACCAGTGACTCCCAGTTCGTTCTCTCCATCCCGAAGGGCATTGGATACATTAAAATACCTGAAAAGTGGATCTGATCCGCCGCTTCCAGTGTTGGAAAGGGATTTATCATTAAAGATGATACTGCTACCATCCGTACCATCACCTGATTCCAGGACTGTAGTGAGTTTAGCGGAGAAAAGACCGTCAGTAGTCACATTTTCGAACATGGTATAGCCGGTACCCATGCCGTAAAGCAGGCAATCGCTGCCTTCATTCACCCAGATCTGCCTGTAGGGTTCGCTGGGAGCCTCGTAAACCACAACAAGCAATGTACCGTAGTAGGCAAAATTAATCTGGGAAGTAGTTGAGGCTATAACTGCGATGTTGTTGCCTGTTGCATTGAAATAAGGAGTTACATCAAAGACATCCTGACCATTGATTGCATCACTATATTTGGCATCAGGTTTCTGGCTCTCACGGTTGTTGAACTGCATGTTGAATCCGGGATCGCCGTACCAGGTCCAGCCTTGATAGATTCTGGCTGATTTAATGGTTGCACCAGCAGGGATATTCATGTCCTCAGCACTAAAAGTCCTAGTAAAGGTAATACCTGTCGTGCTGGAACTTGAAGTATAGGTACCAGACAGTGCAATTGCCACTCCGCTATTTCCTTCCTCGTAGACAGCATTATTTACCAGGTCCTGGCCCACAGAGAACCGGCCACCCTGATAAAGGTCCCCACTTGCAGTTATGGTCGCATTTGCTGTGTACAAATTATTGGTCTCATTTGCTTCGGCAACAGAGTTTTCAGGGTCGACCATGACCATGATAGGGATTGAATCTCCAGATTTCCGTCTTACCATATCAGTGATGCTAATGGTAGTTGTATTTCCCGCATCGAGTCCAGGAATTTCAATACTCGTGGTGTTGCCGTCCACTGTGAAATTGGTTTTGAATGCACCTGCATCCTCGGTTCCCTCATTCCTGATAGTTACAGTGACTTTATTGTAAGAAATTGGATATGTGGTGGAGGTGACGGAAGATATGGTGAGGTCTGGAGATGGTCCTATGACTGTTACCTCTGCGGATGCGCTGACATTCCCGGATGAAGCAGTAATATTTGTCGTGCCAGGGGCAAGAGAAGTGAATAGTCCTGAGGCATTGATAGTACCAACGCTTTTGTTACTGCTCGACTAGGTGAAGGAAATGTCAGACATGTTTTTCCCAAACTGATTGATAGCTGTGGCGGAGAACTGCTGGCTCTCGTTCAGATAGAGTTGAGCAGAAGCAGGAGAAACCGTGATCGATGTGGCGACTAAAGTTTCGAATCTTTCAGTTTTAGTCTCAGCGTCGCTGCCGTAATCATTAGCTGCAGTGAGAGTGACAGTGTAGTTCCCAGCTTTTGCATAGGTATGTACCGGGTTCTGCTCAGTGGAGGTCTCGTTGTCTCCAAAGTCCCATGCCCAGGAAGTCGGGTTATAGTTGGAAGTGTCATTAAACTGAATTGTTAGCGGGGCACCGGGAACATAGGTGGTGGTGAAATTGGCAACAGGACCAACATCTTTGAAAGCATATAATTTACCGTCGTCGCTTCCAATATAAAGAGTTCCGTCTGCTGAAATAGCTGGTGAACCATAAATCGTGTTTCCGGTGGTATAGCTCCATTTAAGCGTTCCGTCAGGATTTATTGCATAGACTTTCTTGTCACCGCTTCCTATGTATATGGTTCCGTCTGCTCCAAGAGCCATTGAACCAAAAATAGCTCCTGTGTTGTACGTCCATTTCAGTGTTCCGTCAGGATTCAAGGCATAGATTTGGCTACTACTGTAGCTTCCTATATATATAGTTCCATCAGTTGCAATTGCGAGTGTGCTTCCATATATTTTCCCTGTGGAATATCTCCATTTTAGTGTTCCATCGGGATTTAATGCGTATAATTTAGAACCCCCTGAACTCCCAATATATATGGTTCCATCTTTTCCGATTGCTGGTGAACTATAGTATATTTGCCATGTGGAGTATTTCCACTTCAGTGTTCCGTCAGGATTCAAGGCATATAGTTTTTTGTCATCGCTTCCTATATATATAGTTCCATCCGCTCCAATCGTCGCTGAACTGCATATTGTGCCTCCGGTGGTGTATTTCCATTTCAGTGTTCCGTCAGGATTCAAGGCATATAGATTGTTGTCGGAGTTTCCTACATATATAGTTCCATCTGCCCCAATCGCCACTGAACTGTATATTGCGCCTCCGGTGGTGTATTTCCATTTCAGTGTTCCGTCAGGATTCAAGGCATATAGGTTTTTGTCGTAGCTTCCTATATATATAGTTCCATCTGCCCCAATAGCTGCTGAACCGTCTATTGCTCCTCCTGTGATATATTTCCATTTCAGTGTTCCGTCAGGGTTTAATGCGTATAACGTATTAGTTCCGTAACTCCCAATATATATGGTTCCATCTGCTCCAATAACAGGAGATGCATAAGTGATGACTCCAGTAGTGTAGTTCCATATGTTGGTGTTAGTCTGTGGCCCGTTATATGGTGATTGTCCGGTGTTGTTGCGGTCTCTGTGGAATATAGGCCACGCTGTGTCTGCAAGTCCGCCAGTTCCTGTTCCTTCTACAGTTACATAATTCGTCTTCACTTTGGAGTCGCTACCAGCGTCGTTCTTGACAGTAAGGTTGACGGTGTATGTACCGGCTGAGGTGTAGGTATACGAGGGGTTCTGCCCAGTGTTGTCGATAGTTCCATCATTATCAAAGTCCCATGAATAGGAAGAAACAGTACCAGTTGAAGCATCAGTGAAGTTAACAGTAAGTGGTGCATCTCCAGAAGTAGGTGTTGCTGCAAAATCTGCAACCGGAGCGCCAGGAAGAGGCTCACTTACCACAATGTATTCAGTCTTTACTTCAGAATCGTTACCTTCTTCATTTGCAACCGTAAGGCTGACGGTATAGTTACCGGCTGATATGTATGTGTGTGAAACGTTCTGCTCAGTGCTGTCAACTGTTCCATCGTTATCAAAGTCCCATGAATAGGAAGAAACAGTACCAGTTGACTGATCCGTAAAGTTGACAGTGAGAGGAGCATTACCAGAAGTCGGAGTTGCAGTAAAGTTTGCAACCGGAGCTCTAGGCAGTGGTTCACTTACGACAATGTAATCAGTCCTTACTTCAGAATCACTCCCACCTGCGTTGGAAACCGTAAGGTTGACGGTATAGTTACTGGCTGATATGTACGTGTGTGAAACGTTTTGTTCAGTGCTGTCCACCGTGCCATCATTATCAAAGTCCCACGCCCAACTGGTTGCATTGGTGGATATATCAGTGAATTGTACAGTTAGGGGTATAGTGCCGCTGGTGATGTTTGCAGTGAAGTTTGCGACAGGAGCATCTGTCACCACTGCTGCGGACACTAATCCATTCATGCACATCAGTGCAACGATACAGAGAATCAGAAATCTTTTTTTCATCTTTTTATTCACCTACATTTTTGAGATTATCTCCCGAAACGCCTGTTATTGCGACCCGTTTTAGAAAGGCCTAAGAGGTCTGTTCGGGTTGAATCGTAATGATTTTATATCTGTTCAAATTTGGAGAAAAAACTCCTAGAAACAAAAAAATTGAAACCTTTTTGCCGTAAATTTGAAATTTAGATTTATCCTCAAGAATGATTTTCAGATCAGATTCAACTTCCTAAAAGTCAACAACTCTGTAAAATTTATACTTCTTTGTGAGATTAAAAACAAAATTTTTAAAAGCTGTATGTACAAATTTCTCAAAATTACAACTTTTATTTTCATTGTCTGTTTGTAAGGGACAGACGTGTAACCCTGCTTTGAAGATAGTGTCTCCTTTTTCAGAGAAACTCAAAAAAGAATGAATAATACGAAGTATTTAAGTTATTTGAAAAAAATAAGAACATATTAATTTATATTCATCATAATTAACACAAATATAAATATTAGTAACATATTATTCATAATTTATTTCCTTTTATGTTATTATTTGCCCATATTGGGATATTTTTCATTAGGATGAAGGAATCTAAACGCGCATAATCTTTTTCGAATAACAGGAACAAATAAATAAAAGTATTCTACTCTATCTTTTTTTTGGCTATTAAGCCCTCATTACCTTTACAGTGAATTGCCGACATTTTGTTTTTCAAAATCGTACCTAAACTAACCAAAAAATTGTCATCGAAGGTTTAAATGTGATTATGAGTAGAAAAGGAAGAATACGCATGAGAAACCAGTTTTGTTCCGTACTTTCATGCTAATCTGAGGTTAGGTCATGGTTCCAGTTTAAAAATTTCAAACCAAAGTTGGCTTTCAACTCTGGTCAACGAGGCTAAAGGGTTGTTTTGCCAGATTTTATCAATAATCTCTTACCCTTTAGCCTCGATTTTTTCTTTTCTCCAATTAAGGTTTATTCGTTTTCAGAATATATTTCGGCTCTTCGTCATTCCCTGTGGATAAGATGATTTTCAATTCAAAACCGCATTGGTTTTTATGAGAATATTATGAGGATATCCACACAAAACAACGAAGAGCCTATATCCGATTTTGTATTTGTTATCACTTTTATATAACTTTTATATATTCTGTTTTTGTTGCCGTGTTACTGCCTTTAGCATTCTTTACTGTCAAGTTAACAGTATATGTCCCTGTCTTTGAGTACTTGTGAATCGGATTCTGGAGGAATGACTTAGATCCATCTCCAAAGTCCCATTTCCATGAAGTTGGGGAGCCTGCGCTTGTATCAGTAAAGGTAACTTTTAACGGCGTTTTTCCTGATGTTGGATCCGCAGAAAAGTTTGCAACCGGTTTTGTTATCACTTTTATATATTCTGTTTTTGTTACCGTGTTACTGCCTTTAGCATTCTTTACAGTCAAGTTAACAGTATAGATTCCTGCTTTTGAATACTTATGAGTCGGATTCTGGTGGAATGACTTAGATCCGTCTCCAAAGTCCCATATCCATTTAGCAGGTATTCCTGCGCTTGTATCAGTAAAGGCAACCTTTAATGGTACTTTTCCTGATGTTGGATCCGCAGAAAAGTTTGCAACCGGTTTTGTTATCACTTTTATATATTCTGTTTTTGTTACCGTGTTACTGCCTTTAGCATTCTTTA
>Ga0183095_10557_pt3 | contig 31304 bp, 18 predicted proteins | sample BioMet4_FD_130346 | JGI IMG/M metagenome (GOLD analysis project Ga0183095, IMG submission 130346) | Microbial communities from bioreactor (seeded with sewage sludge) at LBNL, California, USA - Biofuel metagenome 4 (v2) (version 3) | ecosystem: Engineered > Bioreactor > Anaerobic > Unclassified ...
CTTTGTATTAAATACTAGTATATTTGAGGGTATATAAACCCCAAGCATGATATAGAAAGCTGTTGTTCATAATTGTATTTTTGTTTGTGGTTATTCAAATATACAAAAAAAAACAATAGCTTTCTTCTTTTTAAATCATTTTATCACTCCAAATTTCGGAAGACCCAAAGATAAACTATGGCCTCCCTGTAAGGTTTATGCTAGACGATCATTCAATATCTTTCAATATACTGAAGGATATCTCTGCCAACGACATCATCAGCGTCCACAAAATCGATCCCGAAGTGGATGCAGGACTAGGATATATTCAGAACCATCAAGCCATAGAACAAGCCTATCTTGAGGCTTTCGAGAACGGAGCAGATGAGGAAGAGCTGCAAAGCTTGGAATATGATGCTCAGATTCGCAACTTCAAGGACGGCGACCTCCGTACATCAGGAGGATGCATTGTGTTGGCATCCAGGTCGGGTGATTTGAAAATTCCATCAAACGACTCTAGGGGTGATGCAACGGTATTACTTGGAACAACTAAATACAAGGAGTTTTATTCACCCAAATACAAGACGGCGGTGCAGGACTCTTTCAATCCAGATTTACGTACTACCATCCATTGGCAACCCAATGTACCCATTGATCCTAATGGTAATGGAAGTATAACCTTCTATACTGGTGACAGAAAGAGCAACTATACTATCATCTTTGAAGGAATGAATACTAGAGGAATACCTCTCCATTACGAATATCAATTGAAACGAACATTTTAATATGACCTTACACCAAATATGAAAAAAGCAATTCTTTTTTTAAGCATGATTGTTGTCCATACGAGTATCTATGCAACGATCGTATCCTGTTCCAAAGATGTCACGACTGATACATCGAGTAACGAAACAGTCGAAAATAACAATAAGCCCGAGGAAGTGGAATCTGATACAATATCCACCAAAAACTTCGTACTTCAGAGTACGATGCAAGCTACACAAGACTTGGTGGAGAAGGATCATAATGCCATTAACCAATATATGCACACATTAGGATGGGACTATACAGAAAATCCAAATTCATCGGAGCTAGACGACAAGGATGGTATCCATTGTGTAGTAGAATATGATAATGATCTAAAGCAATATGTCTATAAATTCTCTATTCACGCTAATAGCGTGGTATTGGATGGAGATCGCGGCAAAATAGTGGATAGACAGCGCAATGAGATGAAGAGCCAGACTTCCTCTCAATGGTATAAGATGAATGGAAATTGGGACGAATGGCAACGTCTGTCATGGAAGTTCCGCATACCCAAAGGATTTCAGCCATCTTCTAGCTTCTGTCATATTCATCAATTGAAAGCGCAAGAGGGCAACAATGGAGCTCCTCTAATCACAATAACTCCAAGATCAAATTCTGATGGCAGTAACCGTAGAGTTCAAGTAATCCATACTGGTGATGTAAGTGCTTCAACGAAAGGAACCATTATTGACAATCTTCCATTGAGTGACTTCGAAGATCAATGGATTCAGGTCGAAACTGAAATGCATTACACTCACCATGGCTTTTTTAAAATCAAACTGACCCGTATCAGCGACGGAAAGGTGATCGTTGACAAATCTTTCAATGATATTGACTTATGGCGAAAAGGGGCAACCAATATACGCAATAAGTTTGGAATATATCGGAGCTATGGCAGTTCTATGACCGATAAGAACGACCGACCCAAAAACGGTATTAAAGATGAAACGTTGAAATTGGGCGACTTTAAAGTCTATGAGGCAGATACTAATCCAAACCCACAACCACACGATTAACATAGTTATATACATTCATTAATCATGAGCGACACACCTATTATAAAGGATAGGTGTGCCGTTTTGTTTATATATTAGTTAGTGACTAAAAAAGTTTATAATTAAAAAAAAAATAATAACTTTACAGCATATTAATCATTTGACAATGAAGTCCCGTTTGTGTACATTATTAGAAATTCTTTTTCTCACACTGATGTTGATGAGAGGTTTGCCAGCTTCGGCAAATAATACATATTATTTTGCAAATATCGGATTAGAGGAAAAACTCTCACAACTTTCTGTCCTGAAGATTCACGAAGATTATAAAGGGTACATATGGTTTGGTACCCGAAATGGTTTGAACAGGTTCGATGGTAATGAAATGAAAGTTTACAAGCATCAGGATGATCAAGAGCAAAATAGCTTGGTAGACAATCATGTGACAACAATTGCCGAAAGTAGAAGTCATAATTTGTGGATAGGAAGTCTTCAAGGGCTTACCTGTATTGACCTTACTACCAATCGTATTACTCCATACTATGCGAACAAGCACCCACTGCTTAATGGTGGGGCGAGGGCACTGTTCGCTGACGTAAATGGAACTCTATGGGTGGGAACTCCCAATGGCCTCTTTTATTTTTCTGAAAAAACTAAGCGGAAAACCACCACCATTCATCAGCTTAAGCGTCTAAATGGGATTGCTGTATCTTCACTCATGGAATCAACAAAAGGTGAACTTTGGGTGGGTACGGATCAGAATGGAGTATATCGCTTTGACAAAAAACGCAGATTAGTAATTCACTATACTTCACAAGGATCCAAAAACAGAATCGCTAGCAATGAGATTGCCCAGATCTATGAAGACTCATGGAAAAACATTTGGATTGCCACTAAGAGTGGAGGACTCTGTAAATTCAACCTCAAAACAGGACAAATTATAACCTATACGACCCTAAACTCTTCATTGACGACTAACAACATCAGAGCCATCGTTCAGGTTGGCCGAACGCTATATTTGGGTACTTTTGATGGTCTGTTTGCCATGGATATGTCGAACGGAGCGATATCAATAGTTTCGCATGAAGGAAAGGGGAAAGGCCAATTAAGTCACTTTTCCATCTATTCTTTATGTTCGGACCGCAATAATGGACTATGGATTGGCACATACTCTGGTGGAGTGAACTATTATAGTGTTTATAATAACCGGTTCACATTGCATGATCCTAAAGATTATATTAGCAATGAGTTGGGAATCTATGGGGCAATGGTCACTAATAGAGGAAACAAATTGTATGTTTCCACCGAAGGCTCGGGATTGCTTGAATGGGATAATAAGGCTAATATCTATCAGTGCTATCGATACAATAGCTCTACCCATGTTAGTGGACGTAACATCATTAAATCGATTACTTCCATGGGGAATAGCCAACTAATGTGCGGAACATCTGAGGGTGAAGTCTATGTCTTCAATCCTTCTACGAAAGAATTTACTGAGTACTCATCACTTCATATGACCAATTCTATCTATGCTATTCATAGCTCAAAAGATGGAGGAATTTGGCTAGCAACATCAAAAGCTAACAAGGGGCTTATATATGTGAGGAAAGGACAAGGCCCTATCTCGAAATTTAAAATTCTCGGGCAGAAAGGCCTATACTCTTTCCCCAGCATGCGTTCCATGCTGACCGTTAGTGATGGAGTATTCTTACTTGGTTCGCGCAACAATGGATTGATAAGATTTGACACTAAAAAGAATGTGATCAAATCTTTCAACAAACAGGGGAAAGAACACTCGCACCTGCCTTCTGACTATGTAACTACCATTACAAGAGACCTCAAAGGGCAAATATGGGTTGGTACTTTTGGCGGTGGATTATGTCTCTATGATGATAAATCAGGCATCACTAAGATTGTTACAGAACACAATGGCATTGCTAGCAACGAGATCTATAGCATTGTTGTAGACAAGCAAAATCGTCTCTGGATGAGTAATGGCAACTGCATTACGAGCTATCAGCCTGAAAAAGGAAAGATTCACAACTACCAAGTTGACGTGGTTGGGGTACAAGAGTTCTCACCTAATAGTGGAGTAATGTTGAATAATGGCGACATCTGCTTCAGTGCCAGCAATGGCTTCGTCACCTTTAATCCTAATAAGCTGCAATTGAATTCATATAGCCCTCCGCTTGTGTTGAATAGCTTGGCCATTGATAACAAGTGGGTATCCTCAATCGATGGCAAGATTATTGATAGGGTACTAGATGATGTTGAGACTTTGAAATTGGCACACAATCAAAATAACATCACTATCAGTTATTGTGCGCTAAACTATTCATATCCCCAACAAAATCAATATGCGTATCGACTGGTGGGTCATGACAAGGATTGGAACTATGTAGGGAACCGTCATGAGGCATATTATACCAATCTTAATCCAGGCAAATATACTTTCGAACTGAAAGCGTCTAACAATGATGGCATATGGAACAAGGATATTAGAAGGATGACGATCATAGTTCGACCGCCTATTTGGGCGACATGGTATGCCTATCTGTTTTATATTTGTGTGATCGGTGGGATTTCTTTTCTCATTCTCTACTTTGTCAATAAAAAGCGCCGACTAGAGCAAGAGTTGATGTATGAGCAGAAAGAGCAACAACAACAAAAGGATTTTCATGAAGCCAAGATGAACATGTATACAAGCTTCTCCCATGAGTTGCGCACGCCACTTCAACTTATACTTTCGCCTTTAGAAAATCTGATGAATCGACATATATTCGATCTAGATGTAAAGAATAAGCTAGAACTGATACATAACAACTCTCAGCGTCTATTACTTTTGGTCAATCAATTGATGGATTTACAGAAGAGCGGATCGGGAAAAATGCAAGTGAAAATAGGGCATTATGATCTTTTCTCGTTTGTCAATGAAATATATGGAGCATTCAAGAACATTGCTAACGATAAGGAGATAGAGTTAACTTACAACCAAGAGAATATTCATTTGATGGCATGGTTTGACAAATCATTGTTTGAGAAGATCTTATTCAATCTATTGTCCAATGCTCTAAAAAACACACCCTATCAGGGTAAGATTGCTATCCTATTCGATTCAGTGACGGATATTCATGAAGCTGACATTCCTGTGGAATTACAATCTCATCTACCGGTTTCCAATAGCCTTTACATGATGCGTATCACAGATAATGGTAAAGGTATTCCGGAGAAGGAAATCAAAAAGATCTTTGAACCTTTCTATCAGGCTTCCAATAATTCTGCCTCAAAAGGAATTGGATCAGGAATCGGGTTGAGTTTAACACAAACGATTGTTCAACTGCATCATGGCATTATCTGGGCTAGGAACAACGAACTAGGAGGTGCAACATTTAGTATTGTCTTCCCAATTGGAAAAGAATGCTATGATTCAAAGGATATTTACGAAGAGTCAGAAGATGTTTTACAAGACATCATTCCTACAACAAAGAGTCTCACTATAGAACTTGAAAAGCGATACACGGTGCTTCTTGTCGAGGATAATACGGATCTAAGGCAGTATGTCAAAGAGAGTCTTACCCCTTATTTCGATGTCATTGAAGCAGAAGACGGAAAAGTAGGATTGGATAGGGCTTTCAGCGAAATACCAGACATCATTATTAGTGACATTATGATGCCAGAGATGAATGGTATGGAATTATGTAAAAACATCAAGGAAGACATGCAAACTGGCCATATCCCTGTAGTCCTCATTACAGCCAAGTCGATGGTAGAACACATCATCGAAGGCTATGAGACTGGTGCAGATGATTATATCGTTAAACCTTTCAGCGTTGACATTCTAATTCACCGCATAAAGAACATTCTAGAAACACGTGATAAGCTAAAAGACCTTTATGGCAAACGATTCTCAGCAGAGGCATTAGGTTTTGATCTTAGTAGTTCTCAGGACGCGTTCGTCCAAAAGTTCTTTGAAATCATCGAGAAGAATATTTCAAATTCTGAATTGAACATCGACTTTATCTGCAAAGAAATCGGAGTGAGCCGTTCCAATCTTTATAAGAAACTTCGAGCAGTAACACAACTATCGCCAATCGAATTGATTCGAGACAAACGATTAGAGGTTGCCACCCAGTTATTAAGAGAAACAGATCACTCCATCTTTGACATTGCCATCTTGACTGGATTCAGCTCACAAGCTTACTTCAGCAAGTGTTTCAAGATGGTATATAACTGTTCGCCTACCGAATACGCCGAGAAGTATTCGAATCAAAATCAGTAGCCGATATTTGTCAATGCCTGTTGTCCAAGACGTTCCTTCAGCTGTGCCAAATAAAGGCTCCGCGGAGTAACGTTTTGACCATGAGAATCATAAATCCCCTCTTCTTCGAAGGGACCAGAGATTGAGAATGGCCTACGCTTCAGTTCCTTTTTGCCAAAAGAACCTATTACCCAGTTATAACAACCTGGAGGTTGCTGGTTGACAAAGTCCTTGCATGTGCAATTCCATGCTACAGACCAAGATGTACCCCATCCATGACCTGACCCCATTTCCCCACGATTCATGAAGTCGATACCACCTTTGTCAAATATGCAATTATCCAATAAGAAAGCGGTGCTCCATCTTTGGTGTCCTTGAAAGCGACCATCTCCATAGAAACGACAATTCAACAAAACAATTGGACCCGACACCTTGGCTCCGATACCAACTGACCAAATGTTGTCGCCTGTCACTTGGCACTGATCCATAAGGATTTGTCCACCATCTGGAGCAAACTCTGCAGGCTTAGAAGAACCTTCATGTTTCGCCTTCCTGACTATGGATACGCGCCTTATAGTGATTCTTTCGCCTGTAGTATGCACACTCTCCATGGTTTCTAGTAGATCCAAGTCTCTGAGCCAGCAGTCTTTGCCATGCATTCTCACACCAAAATATTTGGAAGCAGTGTGGTTAACCGATTGAGCGGGAGCAATTATCCGTAAATTCTCCAAACCAGATTGTTTCACCCAGTCTTCTTCTGTTGCTGGTACCAACATTGTGCTGTCATTAGTGTAGACGGCATCATAGGAGTCAACTAATGGTACAGTAAAGGTCAATTGATCATGAATTGACTCTTTGATAGTACGACGTGTTGTCAACCAACTACCTTCGGCTATCCAAGTCTGTTGCTTGCCATTGCGCCACAGGTCATTCATTCTCATGAAGGCAAGCCATTGCTTTGTGACCGGTTTACAAATCATTACTTCGTCGCCGGCCTTAAATTGGTTTATCTCACTCACATGGACCGACAGGCTTCCGCACGGAACATATTGGTCCAAAACTTTCATACCATTCTTGAATGATATGCGATTCGACCGCTTGGTGCTTTTATCTAAAGTGAAAGCAGCATGCCGATCCCCAAACATCACTATCGTAGACAATTTGTTAGTTGGGTCACCGCTACCTCTCACCACTACCCCATCAGCACCGATAACCAAGCTTCTGCTACATCTATATTCTCCCGGTTCTAGTAGTACGGCACCCCGAAAGCCTTCGTTCACTGACATAGCAGAAACCTCGTCAATTGCATTCTGAATGATATCTGTGTAGTCACTGACTCCCTGAATATATTTCACGGTCTTCGCTACTTTCACATTCGGCAATTGCACTCCACCTCCCATATATCCAGCATACGAGAAATCTACAATTCTGTCGCCACGTAGTGTTGGGCGGTAAACTAGACTACTATCTTTAAAATATACCCAGCTACTTTCCGCCTTACCCTTTGTAGCACCAGCTGTCTGAAAGCAAAGAGCCAAATAAAAGCTTAGAATTATGATAGACCACTTGTTCATCTTTTCTTGAAATTATGATTATTTGATATTAATCTCTATGTTATATTTTTGACCTTTCCGTGTCACAATTACTGTTTCATTGAGCCCGGACAGATCAAAATTTCTTCCTCGAACGATTGCTCCATTGACTTTCACAGGTTGTGATGGGCATATATACATGAGGGGATTTTCACTATTATTTCTCTCCACGGGTTTTGAAAAAGAACTATTCGACACTATCCTACAAGTCCCTCCAAGAGTTGAGGTAATTTGTAATGAGGTGATTTTCTTGTTCTTCCATTTCATGTCAATTAAAAATCCACCGCGTGTCTTTAGCCCTTTCACCTGTCCAGAGCTCCAAACATCTGGTAATGCAGGCAATAGATGGATATAACCACTATGGCTTTGGACTAACATCTCGGCTATACCAGCAGTTCCTCCAAAGTTACCATCAATTTGGAAGGGTGGATGTGCATCGAACAGATTGGGGTATACACCACCACCTTTCATCACCACGTCAGTAACGTTTACATAGTTAAGCGCCTTTCTAAGCATTGTATAGGCATGATTTCCATCCTCCAACCTATCCCACATATTTATCTTCCAAGCCATAGACCATCCTGTACCACCATCGCCACGAATGGCCATTGATTGGCGGACAGCATCTGTAAGCACCTTATCCCTACGAGGAAGAATCTGCTTTCCTGGAAACAATCCCAGAAGGTGAGATATATGCCTATGCTGAGGGTCCTGTTCTTCAAATTCCTTATACCATTCCAGTAATTGACCTTTTGATCCTACTTGATAGGGAAATAGTTTATCCAAGGTTTCCTGAACACGTGCAATCTTATCAGACTTGCCCAATATCTTTGCGCCTTGAATATAGTTTGTAAGCAAGTCACGAATCAAAGCCATATCCATTGTTGTTCCTTTGGACACGCTTCCTAAGACTCTCTGCCCATTTTGATCTTTGTAATAGAAACAATTTTCTGGAGAAGTAGCAGGATTTGTCAATAAATACGCAGAACTATCGTTTTGCAACCATTGCATCACAAAGTTTACTGCACCCTCCATGATGGGAAAGGCTTTTTCACGCAGATAATCATCGTCTCCCGTGAATGCATAATGCTCCCAAAGAGGTTGACAGAGCCATACGCCAGCCATTGGCCAACAGGACCAACGTGGGTCGCCTTTCGGGTCAGCAGCATAACCACCTGTTGGGGATGTCTTGCACCAAATATCCGAATTATGATGCACCACCCAACAATCCTCCAATCCATAATTCACCCTTGCCGTCTTTGCCCCGTTAATGGAAAGGTTGTGAACAAAGTCAGACAATGGGGAGAAACATTCAGCAAGATTCGTAGCCTCAACTGGCCAATAATTCATCTCTGTGTTTATGTTCGTAGTATAGTTAGAACCCCAGGGTGGTTGAATGTGATCATTCCACAATCCCTGCAGATTAGAAGGTAAGCCCCCTCCGCGAGAAGATGCAATCATGAGATAGCGCCCATACTGAAAATATAGTTCCACTAGTCCACCGTCACAACCACTATCGGTAAAGGCTTTCAGTCTTTCCACTGTAGGCATCTTTTTCATATGTTCAGATGTCTTCCCCAACTGAATATCAACACGCTGATAGAGACTCTGATAATCTTTCAAATGTTCATTGAGTAATGCCTCGTAACTTTGTTTTGATCCATTATCTAAAACCTGAACATTCTTGTTCATTGGAATCTTATACTCAATGCTTGGGGAAGTGAATGGATCTTGAAAGCTCGTTGCGGCCGAAAGCAATAGCGTGATGTTTTTACCTCCAGATACTTTTAGCACATTCCCCTTAACCGAAGCATTGGCATCGCGTTCCAAGACACGCACTCTCACCTCGAAACTCATTCCTTGTTGATCATCATAGACTACCTGTAAGCCGTCTGATTCTCGAGCTGCCACATAAGCAGGTGCCCTTCCTCGTAAGATCAAAGTACCATGTCCGTCATCTGAGATCTGATACTTCAATTTGCTTCTCAAATCTACTTGAAAAGATTGTCCTGGTGCATCGGTTGTATTAAGATGTACAACCATCAATTGGGCTGGATAGGAAATGAATGTCTTGCGTTCATACTTCTTTCCATTAACCTTATAGCTTACTGTCGAGATTGCTGACGATAAGTCAAGATCGCGATAAAAATCCGTAACCTTTCCTTTATTCTCCATTGTGAGATAGAGATCGCAGAGAGGGAGATATCTTGCCGAGTAAGGACCTTGAGCATGTTCCTTCCAAAGTTTTCCAGCTAGCGCATAGTCACCATTGTTCACCGCGTCTCTAACACCACCTAACACAACTCGGGCTTCCTGATTATTACCATCGTAAGGCACACCTGACCATAAAGAACTTTCATTGAGTTGAAAGTGTTCCTCCTTAGCATTTCCAAACACCATTGCTCCAAGACGCCCATTGCCAAGTGGCAACGCCTCTTCCCATTTCTCAGCAGGCTGATTGTACCACAACGTATGTTCACCTTCGGAAGATTTAGCATGTACTCCTAAGTTCAGACTGATAGACAGGAAGAGCAGCAAGCCATAAGATTGTTTCCTTCGTAGCATTAAGAATTATCGTTTTAATATTTCCACAAAAATAAATGAACCGATTAAGGAGCATAATTAATATTATGTCAAAAATTTGTTGAGTTGTCCACAAGCCATAAAAAAAGGGGCAAACAACTTTATTAATAAAATGCTGCACGATTTTGATAAAAAGTCAACTACAATAAATTTATTTTTGTACTGTGATAATTCATTTTTGCTTAACAATGAAAACTTCTGTCAGATATCTGCTTTCCTTATGTCTTGCTATGTTCATTTGCATTTCCGCAAGTGGTCAAGACATCCTTACAATCAAATCCAACTATAGTGAAATATTGATTCCGCAAGACATTAAAAGTGATACGCTTTTGTCTGATTTGGTCAACATTGAAAAGGAAAGTATTGTCAGCGACCAAATGATACAAGAACTTAATAACCGTTACCCATTCGATATAGAACAGATTGAAAACTATCTCAAACTCATTAATCCCGATGGGTCATTTGCAGATATCAATTATCAAGATACAAAAAGAAGTGGCTGGGACCCCAAACGACATGGGGAACGTTTGCTGGAGTTATGCCAGCTCTATGCTTCACCCACTACTCCGTATCAGCACTCCGCAAAGATTATGAACGCTGTGCATACTTTGATGAACTATTGGTTCACAACCAAACCCGTTTGTAAAAACTGGTGGTACAACCAAATAGGTGTTCCAAAAACGATGGGGCAAGCTTTTCTAATCATCGAGAACGAACTTACTCCGGATGAGAAAAAGGGTGCGCTTGCGGTTATGAATAATGCTAAGTTTGGAATGACGGGACAAAACAAGGTATGGTTAGCATCGAACGTTCTCATCAAAGCTCTATTACTTAATGATGAAGCTTTGGTCAAGGCAGCCAGGGACACCATAGTGTCAGAGATCTCTGTCGACAATAAAGAAGGCATCAAGCCTGACTGGAGCTATCAACTCCATGGTCCACAGCTTCAGTTTGGAAACTATGGCCTAGCTTATCTGAACAGTATGGTACTATTCTACAAATTATTTAGAAACACATCGTTGCAACTCTCTGACGAACAAGTAGGCATTTTGTCGAACTTAGTCAATCAGGGATTCCGTTGGACAATATGGCACCGATACATGGATATCAATTCTTTAGGCCGACAACTGTTTCACAATGGTGACCTCCACAAAGGTTACTGTTTGGCGTTGGCGGCACAAGACTTGGGTATCAACGGATTCCCATTGCACTCAAATCCATTGATTGGGCATAAACATTTTCCATACTCGGATTACACCATTCATCGCACTCACGACTGGATGATGTCGCTAAAGATGTCATCCTCACGCACGATTGGCTCTGAACATGTCAATGAAGACAATGTGTTAGGTTATTACCTAGGTGATGGCGCCACCTATTATTATGTAGATAATAGTAGTTGTTATATGAATGCTATGCCTGTTTGGGACTGGCGTAAAGTGCCTGGTACAACCGCTTATGAAAGTTCACAAGCCATTAAGTTTAGTGGTAGGAGTCCGCAAAACAAGTCTTCTCAAGTAGGAGGTATCAGTGAGGGTCTCTATGGAGTTAGCTCTATGAACTATGACAAAGATGGCATTAAAGCTCGCAAATCTTGGTTTTTTACTCCTGATTTTGTCGCATGTTTAGGTAGTGGCATTTCATCGGATAGTTCATTGGTTGTCACCAGTAGTGTTGATCAACGATTAGCTAAAGGAAAATTGTTAAGCCTCAACCATGGCAAATGGACTGAAATAAAAACTGGGCAGACAAGCGTATTGGATGGACGCTTATGGCACGACAATATGGGATACATCATCCAAGGCAATGAACCCGCCATTGTGAAGAAAGAAAAGAAGACGGGGAGTTGGTCTGCCAACATGGAGATGTACCCATACAAAGAGGTTGAAGACACATTGGTAAACATCTACTTTTCTCATGGGACTCAACCTAGGAATAAGACTTACGCCTATATAGTTCTTCCTAATTGCTCTGCTTCCAAGGTGAAGGTATTCAACGCAAACCTGGTAACGATCATAAAGAATGAACCAACTATCCAGATGGTTGGTGGGAGTGCTTTTGGTCATCAGGTTTGGGCTGTCGTCTACAAGGAACAGATTGTAAAGTATGGCAGAGCCAACATTAATTTCAAGTCACCAGGTCTTTATCAACTAGAAAAGTCAAAAAATAAATATCAAATCACGAAGTTTTGTGACTTCAATAACTTAAAATAACCAATATGAAAAAGCGACTTACTTTCTTAATGGTGTGCTTGATGATGATACTCAGCACACAAGCAAAACCTATCAAGCAAACCACTAACAAGATGGATTGGTGGAACGAGGCCAAGTTCGGACTATTCGTACACTGGGGACCGTATTGTCTTTATGGTGGCGTTTACGATGGATACCGTCAGCAACATGGTGGAGCAGAATGGATTATGAACCGATGCAAGATTCCCGTGAGTGAATATCGCACAATGGCAAGTCGCTTCAACCCCGTCAAATTCAACGCCGAAGACCTTGTATTGATGGCTAAGAATGCTGGGATGAAATATGTTGTGCTCACTTCAAAGCATCATGACGGTTTTGCAATGTTTAAAAGCAATGCTAGTCGATTCAATATCGTTGACTGGACACCATTCAATCGAGACGTAGTCGATGAGGTGGCAAAAGCATGCAAGAAATATGATATGAAGTTCGGTCTTTATTATTCACATGCTCAAGACTGGAATAACGCTGGTGGCGCCACTTCACGCAAGTTGATGACAGAGGGTTGGGCCAATCCTGACTCTGCTTATATTGACAACTTCACCAAGGAACATCATGGTGCTTGGGACTATCGACAATTGGAGCGTTCGTTCGAGGACTATATTCACGAGGTTTCTATTCCACAGATGAAGGAATTGCTTACACGTTATAAGGATCTCGCCGTACTATGGTTCGACACTCCCACCAACATGAATGACCAACTAGCACAAGAGATTCATGACCTCATGAAGCAATATCCTCAGATTATCACCAACGACCGTCTGAAGAGGCCAAACTTCCCCGGTGACTATAAGACCCCAGAAGGCAAGGTGCCAAAGCCTGAAGACGTGAAGGGAGTGTATTGGGAAACCTGTATGAACATCGGTTCTTCTTGGGGTTTCAAGAGTTGGGAAAACAATTGGAAATCTACCGACGACATCATTCGCACACTGCTCATGTGTGCAGCTAGAGGCGGAAATTTATTGCTTAATGTTGGCCCAGATCCAATGGGTATTGTTCCCGAACCAGCCCGCAACTGTCTTGTTGGTGTGGGCGATTGGCTCAAAAAATATGGCGAGGTTCTATACGGCACGCAACGTAGTGAGATGTACCCCACTTGGGGCGAGTGCGTCAGAAAAGATACTAAGAAAAATTCCATGCTCTACCTTTGTGTGTATGACTGGCCAAAGAACGGACAACTTAACCTTGACGGTAGCTTCAAAGTGAAGCAGATTTCTATGCTTAAAGATGGTAAGAAGATTGGTTTCAAGCAGACGAAAAATAATCTAGCATTGAATCTGAATGGCTTCACTCCCACAGAGAAGGTGACGATTATAAAAGTCGAACTTAGAAACAAACTGCCTGAGATTAAGCTCCAATCAAACTCGGAAAAATTCTTTGATATAGCTGACGATAAATAATATCTGTTAGTATATTATTCCTAACATGATGCAAGCTTACCTATTGAGATGATAATCATCGTAATTCGTAACTTGCATTATGTATATTTTCAAAACAAAGAAACTCTAAAGAGAACTCTATCAGTTGTCATCAATTTTGTTACGAATATCATTTTTCTAAACAAATACTATCTTCATAGGAAACAGAGATTATCTTTGTTGCTCGAAAACATAGCAATTTCCATCTATAATAATCAAATATATGAAATGCAAATACCTAGCACTTGGGCTATGCCTTATCAGTATGCAGGGTTTTTCACAGACTCTAAACAATAAACAGCAAGGCGACGAAGAGGGCCCTCTTGACCTTACAACCCATTTTGACTTACCTCAAGATCGTAAAGCGGTAGAAGAAGCCATGAGCGGTTGGTGGACACAAACTCAAAAGAATTGGAAGGAGCGCACGCAATGGTATGCCCATGATCGATTCGGTTGTTTTGTACATTGGGGGATCTATGCTTCTGCTGCTGGCTATTGGAAAGGTAAAATGTCGCCAGGATATTCTGAGCATTTGATGCGGAAAGAGAAAATACCATTGCAGGAGTACAAGGACTCTCTGGTCTATCCATTTAATCCGGTGGACTTCGATGCTGATGCTTGGATGCAGACGGTGAAGAATGCAGGAATGAAATATTTCATCATCACCGCAAAACATCATGATGGGTTTGCTATGTATCCATCAGATGCTTATCCCTACGACATCCGCTTAACAAAATATGGTCGTGATCCAATGATGCAACTTCGTGATGCAGCGCGACGCTATGGCATCAAGTTCGGATTCTACTATTCGCATGCATTTGATTGGGAACACCCCTCTGCTCCTGGCAACGACTGGGAATATGATCATCCTGGAGGCGACAAAAAACTTGGAGGTGATGCATGGTGGAAGGATAACCATTATAAAGCATACTTAGACTCAGCAGATCTTTATGTCAAACAGAAATCAATCCCACAAATACAAGAATTGATTCGCATATATCATCCCGACATCATGTGGTTTGATACACCGGAAAAACTACCATTATATCAAAACATTCGCATTCTAGAGGCATTGCGTGAAGTTGATCCAAATAATGATATTGTGGTGAACGGGAGACTGGTTAGATTTGGAAATCAGAATATGGGTGACTACAGAAACACCGGTGATCGTGCAGCTTACTTCTATCCTGTGAGTGGATTGTGGGAGTCTATTCCTACTACCAATGAATCTTACGGATATAATGCTGCCGATGTGCATCATAAGGATATCAAGCATTTCGTCCAATTATTGGAAACAGCGGTGTCAAAGGGAGGAAACATTTTGATGAACATCGGGCCCATGGGAAATGGTCGAATTGATGAAGCAGATATCAATATCCTCCATGGAATAGGGAATTGGATGAAGACAAATAATGAAAGCATCTATGGAAATGATCGTAGTGGCCTTCCTCTACAGTCATGGGGTGTAACAACACTGAAAGGCGACACGTTATATGCACATATCCATGAATGGCCAAAAGACGGTCAATTGGTAATCGGTGGACTAAGTGGAAAGATCAAAAAAGGATGGTTCCTTGGTGATAATTCTCGTCGTCTAAAATGGACCAAGGTAGGAGCAGATGATACTCGGTTGTCATTCGCTGGCAGTCCCGTCGACACAATGAGTACGGTTGTTGCTCTGATAATAGACGGCAAGCTTGGTACAAATAACCTTCGACTCTTAAATCCAAAAACTTCGAATACACTTTATGCATTCGACGCACAACTACATGGAGGCGGGCTCGGATATGGTGACGGTAAAACCAATCGCAATTATGTGAACAATTGGACGAGAAACGATCAGAGCTTGTCCTGGAATTTCAGACTCTCTGCTCCAGCAACCTATAAGATACTTCTCGATTACAACACCAATAATGCTACAGACAAAGGAGAGATCGTTGTAATGATTGATAATAAGCATTGGACTGTTCCTTATGAAGGCTTTACCGAACGTCAAGGGACAAATAGTAAATTTGTCGCCACAATCGACTTGCTTCCAGGCAAACACACCTGCCAATTAAAAGGGAAATCCCATCATGGCAAAGAATATCTGCAACCTATTGCCATTCGTCTAGATCGATGAACAATTTGGAAGATTAAAATGCTAATTATCTTGGATAAAGCGTTGGGTTATGAGAAAGATTATTGAATTACAATAAAGAAGAGTAATTTTCCAATTTCTTTTTCATGCCATTAAATCAAAACGATCTAATTCAAATTGTACTCCGACCGGGAATCGAACCCGGATCAAAGGTTTAGGAAACCTCCGTTCTATCCATTGAACTATCAGAGCAGCATTATTTCAGCCTTGCAAAGATAAGGCTATTTTGGCGAAAGCCAAAGGAAAAATATAAAAAACGGCGCAAAAGTATATTCTTTAGGATATACCTTTGCGCCGCTTGTTTCTTAAGACAGGTACAAGAGATTAACTCTTTATGCCCCTTAGTATCTAACTAAGCTAAAGCCTATATATAGTCTTGGAATGTCAGAATACTATAAGACCTATATCTTTTTAAACTTCTCTGCCTGCTGACGAATCAGCTCCTCATCTTCAAAGTAGTCTATGCGCATAGCACGACGTACATCGTCCATAGTCTGTGCAGCAACCTCGCGAGCGGATTCTGATCCACGTTGAAGCATTCGGAAGATCTCAGGAATGTCTTGTTCAAACTCATGACGACGTTCGCGGATAGGCTCAAGCATACGGTTAAGCACATTATTGAGCAACTTCTTGCATTTCATATCGCCAATGCCACCAGCAGTGTAGGCAGCCTTCAACTCGTCAAGATTTTGGAATTCAGGCCAGAAATCAGCAAAATCCTGGTCGGTAGAGAATGCATCTAGATAGGTGAATACGGCATTTCCCTCCACATGTCCAGGGTCGGACACGTTAAGATGGAGAGGATCGGTGTACATTCCCTTTATCTTGGTCCATAGTGTATCGGCATCATCAGATAGATAGATGGCATTGCCAAGGCTCTTGCTCATCTTCTCTTTGCCATCGGTTCCAGGAAGACGACGTGCCGTTGCATTCTCGGGGAGCAGAATCTGCGGCTCAACCAATACTGGAGCATACATCTGATTAAAGCGATTTACCAGTTCACGAGTCAACTCCAGCATAGGTTCTTGGTCCTCGCCAGCGGGCACAGTCGTAGACTTGAAGGCTGCAATGTCAGCAGCCTGCGATACGGGATAGCAGAAGAAACCTAAGGGAATATTAGTCTCGAAGTTGCGAAGTTTGATTTCTGCCTTAACTGTTGGGTTGCGTTGCACGCGACTTACAGAGACGATATTCATCAAATAAGTGGTCAGTTCTGCCAACTCGGGGATGCGACTCTGGATGTATAGCGTGCACTTATTTGGGTCAAGACCGGCGGAAAGGTAGTCGAGCGCTACCTCAACGATATTCCGACGTATCTTCTCGGGGTTGTCAGCGTTGTCTGTGAGTGCCTGTACATCTGCCATGAACACAAACATCCTATCATAGTTACCCTCGTTTTGTAATTGCACGCGACGGCGTAAGCTTCCCACATAATGCCCCAAGTGGAGCTTGCCTGTAGGCCGATCGCCAGTCAATATGATTTTTCCCATTTCTAAATTTCAGTTTATTATAGTAACTGCAAAGGTAATGCTTTTTGATGAAAATGATTGTACCACATTGAGGAATAATCCTTTTGTCTCAACAAATTGCGTGCAATCCAAGCGAGTAAATCTTATGCTCAGTTGCCTGTCTATAGGTGTTGAAAATTCAATTCAAAATACTTCGCCCTGGAAATTACTATGAACCAATTGATAAATAATTGATTTAACCTAATCGATCCAAGCTCATTCATATTGCGAGACAAATTCCTTAACCTTTACAGCATATTCCTTCCTATGGTCCAGATAGCTGTGGGCATGGATAGAGCCAGGTGCTATATAGATAGCCTTTGGAGCCGTCTTGGCTTTATAGAGTGGGTATACCATTCGAGTAGGCACGTAGGTGTCTTTGTCACCATGGATGAATAGCATTGGCTTATGACATTTCTCCACTTGTCTCAACATCGATGCCTCGCCGAAAGACCAGCCATATTTTAGTTTGCAAAGCATGGATGCCGTGTACATCAGAGGGAATTCGGGGAGACCAAACTGCTCCTTTAGTTGGGCGCCTAATTCGTCCCAAACAGACGTATAGCCACAATCCTCCACAAAACACTTCACCGATGACGGCACTTCTTCACCTGAAAGCGCCATGATTGTTGCAGCACCCATGGACACACCATGCACTACAATTTCAGCCTTATCCGTCGAGTCACGCCACAAAGAGTCTGCGATAGTTGCCCATCGCTTGACATCCCAGAGATCCTTCCAACCCATTTGTGCCGCACGTCCCTCACTCTTGCCATGACCATGGAGGTCGGGAAGCAAGAGATTGAAGCCCATGCCATGGTGATACATATAACCTAAGGATAGCATCGAAACGGCACAATCGGTATAGCCATGCACGATGACAGCAGTCCGTCCGGTCTTTCTATGCGCAGATATGAGGAACGCATGATGGCGCTCTCCAGTAGCCATCGTTACAAAAGTGTCTCGCAAGGCCCCTACTCGCCTGAGCGAATCAACCCATGGTCTGGTCTCTGGGTATTCCCTGAATAGCTGTTTGTACTTACCAGGATAGTCGAGACCGGGGTTATTATTGGGCATGAGTGCATAAGAAACCATATAGGCACTGCCTGCAAACAAGACGACTACAAACAGTCCCACCACAATGGCGAGACATCCTAAGGACTTATATTTCATTGCGATCTTCCTTTCCTATTTGTTTGTGAATTTCCTCTATACTTATTTTTTTCTTAACCTTGATTCGGTCGAAACCCCGACCATATACACCGATGACTGCGCTCTGGGCCACAAAAGCATTAGGATCAACCTCATCAATGATATCAAAGATATATCTCGACTCATTTTTCTTGGCAATGCAATAGATGACTTTTATATCCTTTTGAGAGAAGAAGCCATTGCCATTAAGCGTACTACAGCCACGATCAGCAATCTTGTTGATGGCCAAACCTATCTCCCTATATTTGTCAGATATGATAAAAAACTGCACACTTTGGCGCAGGTTATTGACCACATAGTCCACACAAAATGAGACGATAAATAGTTCTACATAGCCATAGAGCACCTTGTCCCAATCGCGAAGTACTATATAACTCGCCGTAATGACCGAGAGGTCAAAAAATAACAAGACATGTCCGAGTGACACATCACGATACTTATGTACCATGGCTGCCACCACGTCGGAGCCGCCAGTGCTGCCTCCTACCGAAAGCCCCAGCCCCACGCTTACACCCATGAAGACACCGCCCACGATACAAGCCATAAACTTTTGATCGGCCAAAAGGTGAAGGTCGGCTGGCACCATAAGGGTCAGAAGCTTGGATCCAAATGTAAAAATCAATACAGCATAGATGGTCTTGGCACAAAATTTCCACCCTAACACCTTCAGCGCGGCAATGAGAAGAATGGCATTAATCAAGAAATAGGTATTCTCTGCACGTATCCCCGTGCCCCAATATACAATCGAGGCAATACCCATCGAGCCACCCATGGCAATCTCATTGGGCAACAAAAACAGATTGAAACCTATCACGCCAAGCATCATTGCAATGGTAATGATGGCATAGTCTCTTATGCTACGATATATTGATTTGCCCGTTCTTCTTGACTCCATAATATTAAATTAGATAGCTGCAAAAGTAGATAATAGTTACCTTTCAAGCAAAGAAACGTCCAAAAATCTATGTCGTTAACCCCCTAATCCATAATCTTTTTAGTAACTTTGCACCTTAATTCTAGCATAATATTATTTTAGCGATATACCCATGAACATTGAAAAGGAAATCGGCTCTGCGGTCTTTGCGGTCGTGAAGGAACTATACGGACAGGACATACCTGCCAACTTGATACAGCTACAAAAGACAAAAGAGAACTTTGAGGGCAACATCACCGTGGTGGTCTTTCCTCTGTTAAAGACCTCTCATAAGCGTCCCGAAGAAACGGCACAAGAGATTGGCGATGCACTTATACGCAATTGTAAAGCTGTGGCTTCCTATAACGTAGTAAAAGGATTTCTCAATCTCGTCATCGCGCCACAGGCATGGATCGGTCTGCTCAATGACATCAACGCCAATGAGACCTACGGCGAGCAAGCCGTCACAGACGACAGCAAGCTCGTGATGATAGAATATTCATCGCCCAACACCAACAAACCGTTGCATCTGGGACACGTGCGCAACAACCTGTTGGGCTGGAGCCTCTCACAAATCATGCAGGCCAACGGTCACAAGGTGGTCAAGACCAACATCGTCAACGATCGCGGCATCCACATTTGCAAGTCTATGCTCGCATGGCAGAAATGGGGAAACGGCGACACTCCGGAGACAACGGGCAAGAAAGGCGACCATCTTATCGGTGACTATTATGTGGCTTTCGACAAGCATTACCGTGAGGAGGTGGCACAGCTCAAGGCTCAATACATCGCCGAGGGCATGGAAACCGGGCAGGCTGAAGACAAGGCCAAGGCTGAAGCACCCCTTATCCAAGAGGCCCATGACATGTTGGTGAAGTGGGAGCAGGGCGACAAGGCCGTGCGTGACCTATGGGAAAAGATGAACAACTGGGTGTATGCGGGCTTCGACGAGACCTATAAGGCGCTCGGCGTGGGCTTTGACAAGATATATTATGAATCAAATACCTACCTCGAGGGAAAGAAGAAGGTAGAAGAGGGTCTCGACAAAGGACTTTTCTTCAGGAAAGAAGATAACAGTGTATGGGCCGACCTCACCAACGAAGGACTGGACCAGAAACTGTTGCTTCGTTCTGATGGCACCAGCGTATACATGACGCAAGATATCGGTACGGCCGACCTGCGCTTCCGCGACTACCCCATCGACAAGATGATTTATGTGGTGGGCAACGAGCAGAATTACCATTTCCAGGTGCTTTCGCTGCTGCTCGACCGCCTGGGATTCAAGTGGGGCAAAGACCTCGTACACTTCTCCTACGGCATGGTGGAACTACCCAACGGTAAGATGAAGAGCCGCGAGGGTACCGTAGTCGATGCCGACGACCTTATCGCTACAATGATAGAGGATGCCCGCAAGACCAGCGACGAACTGGGTAAGTTCCACGACATGACCGAAGCCGAGAAGCAGGAGATTGCCCGCATTGTGGGTCTCGGAGCGCTGAAGTACTTCATCCTCAAGGTCGACGCCCGCAAAAACATGCTCTTCAACCCAGAAGAGTCTATCGACTTCAACGGCAACACAGGTCCTTTCATCCAGTATACACATGCCCGCATCCGTTCCATCATGCGTAAGGCAGAGGCAGACGGCATCGTTATTCCTACCGCTCTGTCTGAGGATGCGCCACTCAACGACAAAGAAGTACAGCTCATCCAAAAGATGGCAGAGTTCAGCGCAGCAGTCAAGGATGCCGGCGACAACTACAATCCAGCTGGTATTGCCAACTACGTCTATGAGTTGACAAAGGACTTCAACCAGTTCTACCACGACTATAGCATTCTAAATGCTGACACCGAAACGGAGAAAATTACCCGTCTTGTGCTTGCCAACAACGTGGCAAAGACCATCAAGAACGGTATGGATCTGCTAGGCATCGAGGTGCCGGAAAGAATGTAGAATAGGTTAACAGCCTCTCCCCTAGCCCCTCCCCAGTAGGGAAGGGGAATAAGTGAACGTAATAAACGACATCATGGAGAGGAAAGAGAAGTACATATTCCAGACCGCAGACGAAACAGAATATGAGCTATTGAAACAGTATGCGGAAGAGAACAAACTCTTTATGACCGATGCCGAACGTGCCTTATGGAATCTTCTAAAGGGTAATGGCATTGGAGTAAAGTTTCGTAGGCAGCACATCATTGGAGACTACATTGTAGATTTTGTCAATCTTCATTATAAGCTCATTGTTGAAATTGACGGTAAATATCATTTCAAAGGGGAGCAACCCGTTGCTGATGCTATCCGTACCGCCGACCTCAATCGGTTTGGCTATACGGTCGTACGTTTCACAAACGAAGAAGTTCTGCATCATATTAGTCAGGTTGCAAGCCAACTTAAAAGTGTAATAAGGGATATGAAAGTATTCAATCCAAAAGAATCGCGAACTCCTTCAAATAAAGAGAATAACCAACAGCACAAGAGTCACAGTGCTTCTCCCTCCCCTATTGGGGAGGGCCGGGGAGAGGCTGTTTCTGCTTGGGCAGTAGATGCAGCTTGCTCGGGCAATCCTGGACCAATGGAATACCAGTGCGTTGATCTTGCAACAGGAGCGAGGGTATTTCATTTTGGACCGCTTCATGGAACCAATAACATCGGGGAATTTCTTGCCATCGTGCATGCTTTGGCACTGATGGAACAGCGAGGCATTACGGAGAAGGTCATTTATTCCGACTCCTATAATGCTATTCTTTGGGTGAAGAAAAAGCAATGCAAAACCAAATTAGAGCGAAATGCCAGAACCGAGCAACTCTTTGCCATCATCGCACGTGCTGAGCAGTGGCTCCGAAGCCATGCCGTGAAGACACCGGTCATCAAATGGGAGACCAAGCAATGGGGCGAGATACCCGCAGATTTCGGCAACAAGAAATAGTAGCCACCCTCTCCTCTAGCCCCTCCCCAATAGGGAAGGGGAATCGACACACCAATCACACTCTTCCTTTTGTTAATCTCCTATCGGCATTCCCCTTCCCTATTGGTGAGGGACTAGGGGAGAAGCTGCTTCTGATTCAAATTGATTCACCATGTGATTCAAATTGATTCATGACGTAATTCAAATTGATTCACTCTGTGTTTCAATTTGATTCACAACCCCATTCCTATCTTATTATTATGCTGATGGATTGCCCCGCGACATTTCATCACATTTTAATGGCCATATAAAAGCTGTTTTGTTAATTAATGATAAATCAATAAACAGATTTAATTTATAACTTGGTTTATTTTATAAACCATACTATCTTTGCAACGTTGAAAGGCTTTTAATGGTTAGGATCAACCCATCAGTAAGCTCCTAGACAATGCTACGGCTATGGCAAAGACACATCAATCGCAAGCCACAGGTCTGCGAGCAAGCAACACAACAATTTCACAAACCGTAAAAACAAGGGTTATGGAAACTAAAAACGAAGAGTTGACCGCCCAGCGCAGCCTCGAAATTATTAGCCAGACATTGGAAGAGAGTCGTCGTCGCATCACCCAGGGTAGTTGGAAGGGTATGATGCTATGGGGCGTCAGCGTCATGATTATCGCCCTCGTCGTAGGACATCTGTGGAAAAATAGCAGCATGGGAACGGGCGCTAACGGCCTTTGGGGACTGCTTGGCGTGGTGCACATAATTAAAACTAGATATCTCCAAAACAAGCCCAAGCTGCCAGTGACCTTTGTGAGTAAAACCATCGGACAGGTATGGAGTAGCATGGGCATTATTGGAGGCTCTTTGGGCTTTGTCCTAATCTTTATTTCGTTTTTAAATAATACAATAGCTATTCCGATATCACACATATCACCAAATATTATCTACGTGTATTTCCCAATCACTTCCATCATGATTCTATTCATGGGCATCGCCGGAATGACTACTGGAATGATCCTACATAGCCGCGCAATCACTGTTTGTTGCTATGTTGCTGGGATTCTCGGGTGTGCCTTGGCACTCTTGTTTCGTGGCCCATACGAAATGGTAGTTCTTGCTGGTGTTGCCTTCGTGGGGCTCGTCTTACCCGCATTGATCATCAAGCAGAAGGAGGTATAAGGATGTTTAAGCCTCTCAATCCGTTGCTCCATAGCGAACTGCGTTTGGCGGTGATGTCAATTCTCATTGGCATTGATGAGGCAGACTTCCCTTATATCAAGGAACAGACGGGTGCGACATCGGGAAACCTGAGTGTCCAGATAGACAAACTATATAGTGTAGGCTACATTGACGTTGAGAAAACGTTCCGTGGCAAGCGACCCGCAACAATTTGCCGCATTACCGACAAAGGCAGTCAAGCCTTCGAAGAATATATCGACGCTCTTCGCAGCTACATCAAGTAGTCTTATAATTCGCGTTAAACGCATTTTGAAATTAGTGGGGCAAGGCATGTCCCTCATATATACCAAAACTCATTCCTTACCAAAACATTTACTTTTACACACTGATTTGAAAAAAAATTACACCCTTTGCAACTTTCTTCACACGAAAATCATCTAAGATAGTAAACTTTGACTAAATATCATGAATAATTTAAGAAAATCATTATTAGCAGTTGTCTTATCATTTGGAACTCTCATGGTCTCTGCTCAAACCACTCAATTGTCTGGTGTAGCCATCGACTCCATCACACACGAACCTGTGCCTTATGCCACGGTGCGCATTTATGGGCCTACCGATAATATTAAGCCTGTGGGCATGTCACTCACTGACGACAATGGACATTTCGCACAAGAAATTACGGGAAAAGGCAACTTTTCTGTAAACATTGCTTCAATAGGCAAACTGACAACCTCCAAAACAGTGGTGCTCAATGGTGAGCCAACGACTTCGGCAGACACCATCTACATGGCTGATGACGCGCGAGCAATCGCTGGCGTCGAAGTAGTTGCTCAGCGACCATTGGTCAAAATGGAGACAGATAAGATGACCTATAATGTACAGGATGACCCCGACGCACAATCGGCTACCGTTCTCGACATGTTGCGCAAAGTACCTATGGTTGTCGTTGATGGACAGGACAATATCACAGTGAAAGGCTCCAGCTCATTTAAGGTATATGTTAATGGAAAACCCAACGCAATGTTCAGCAGCAGTCCATCCAAGATTTTCAAGGCTATGCCTGCCTCTGCCGTACAGAACATTGAAGTAATTACCAACCCTGGAGCCAAGTATGATGCCGAAGGTGCTGTTGGAGTGCTCAATATTACCTTGCGCCAACAAGGTGGAAATGCACAAAACATGAACGGAATGAACGGATCTGTCACGGGCATTGCCGGCAATAAAAACTACGGAGGAAGCGTCTACGTAGCAGGACAGCAAGGTAAATTTTCGTTCAATGCCAATATTCTCTATAGTCATCAACGAATTAAAGGAATAGAGAATGAAATTGACAGAACACAAAAGTCTGCAAATGGTGACAGCCAAATGCATAGTATTACTAGATTGACTAACAACACCCCTTTCGCAATGGGATCCCTCAGTATGGGTTATGACATTGACTCCCTTAACACATTGGGTGCTACTGTCAATTATTCCGGGTATAATATGAAGCAAGATGGCAACTCCACTAATTCGTTCAAGGGAGGTGTTTATGGTTCTGGATTTGAATATTCCAATCTTTATAATACAAAGCAAAAGAACCATTCCTTTAATGTCAGTGCAGATTATCAGCACTTCTTCAGTGCAAAACATGACCGATACTTTGTGCTTTCCTATCAATTCACCTCGGCACCTACCAACGCCGAAAACACGTTGCTATATGACAACAGTACAACTATCGTCAATGAGTTTACCTATCAATACTCCAAGAACCATGCAAAGACTCAGGAGCACACCATTCAAGCAGACTTTACACAACCGATGGGTACAGGCCATACTCTGAATTATGGCTTAAAATACATTGGGAGAAAAAACTCTTCTGAAATAGACTATATTGATGACGTTAATTACTCTGATCCCTACACTATTGACGGAACAATTGGTCTAAAATATTCCCAGACGAGTTATAATCACCATGACGACATTCTTGCTGGTTATGCAGAGTATAGTGGTACCTTTAATAAGTTTGGCACAAAGGCTGGATTACGTTATGAGTACACATGGCAGAATGTGAAATATCTCGCCGGGAATGGCGAAAACTTTAATACCAACTATGGAAACTTAGTGCCCAGCGCTAGCTTCACTTACAATATTTCACCCATGCAGAACTTGGGATTGACTTACAATTTGCGCATTTCTCGCCCTGGAATCACTTATCTCAATCCCTATGTGAACCGGTCTGTACCTACCGTTATAAGCTACGGTAATCCTGATTTGAAGACAGTGGAGAATCATAACATCGGAATGGTCTATAACTTTTTCACTCCGAAACTGATGCTCAACGTAAGCCTCCAGCAAACAATCTGCGGCAATGCGCTATCCGAATACAGCTTCATGAGCGACAATGTGTTGAATTCTACGTATGGCAACATCGTGCGAGAACGCAATAGTTCACTCAGCGTGTTTGCCAACTGGTTAGCTGCAAAGAACACCCGTCTCATCTTCAATGGTGGTCTTTCATACGCCGATCTCTATAGCAAGACTCTCGCACAGGCAAACAACGGATGGGGCACTAACTTCTTTACGGGCGTGCAACAGACAATGCCATGGGAGGTGAAGCTTAGCGCATACCTCATCATGCAGGGCAAAAGCTATACATTACAAGGATGGAACTCCGGATTTCAAGGCCTAAATGGTTCGATCTCTAAGTCTTTCTGCAAGGACAAATTTAACGTTTCCATCGCAGGATTGTATGGCTTCTCGGAAAATGGTTCGTTCATTATCAAGATGCGGACAAATGGCAACGACTTCTCCAATAGTGTACGATTAAAGGTTCCTATTGCCTTGTTCCAGGTCCATCTAGCTTACAACTTCGGCAATTCAAAAGTCCAAGTGAAAGCACATAAGTCAAATATCCAAAACGATTTCATAGAGAAAAAGAGCGAGACGGAACAAACTCAGCCCAAGATATAACATCTTACAGTACCAGAAAACACAACTAATTCGATGATTCGTTTTTGCAGAAGTAGCCTTTTTGCTATCTTTGTGAATTCAAATCATCGAATTTTATTATTGTGAAAACTTTTCTTTCTTTTGTCGCAAGCACTCTGATGTGCTTGTCGCTTCATGCTCAACCTCAGGCGACGAGTCCCACTGAGGATGCCATCACCTCAGACTTCGTGGAAGAACACGAGATGAAAAATGGGCTCATGGAGATGCTTTCACAATTCAGCACTTATCTTAAGAATGACTTTTTAGACCTCAATCTCACCAACGATCGAGGAGAATCCATAGGCTGTTTTCGTTCCAATTCCACAATGAAAAACAATGAGGATGGAGTCCGTTCCAATGCCGACCTTAGTATGGTTACAGCCTTTCTATGCAAGTATGGTCCCAATCGAGTAAGTCTTCCACAAGGCATGACTTGGTCGGAGATGGAGCAAATCGCTACGGAGAGTCTCGTCTGGGCCTACTCTACACACAAGGCTGTGCGCCTTGCCAAGTGCAAGGATGGCAACTACTGGGGTTCCACACGTAAGGGCGACAGTCAATGGGAAAGCAATCTGTGGGCAATGAGTGTGGCTTATTCGGCCTTCTTCCTTTGGGACAAGTTGTCTTCTGATCAGCGGGAAAGCATTTATAAACTACTAAAGGCCGAGTGCAACTATGAACTTCAGCGCGATATCCCGACAGGATATAAAGGCGACACGATGGCCGAAGAGAACGGATGGGATGCCTGCGTGCTTGCTGCCACGATAGGTCTTTTCCCCGATGACGAACTCGCTCCAAAGTGGTTCGACCGCCTGCGCCGCTTCGCGATCAATGCATATTCACACAGCGACGATGCCAACGATGCCACAGTAATAGACCCTGGCTATGATACGGCTACCGTAAAAGGTCTCCATATTGGTAAAAACTTATACCCCGACTACACCCTTCAGAACCATGACTATTTCCATACATCCTATCAAAACGTAGTCATTCAAGAGCTTGGGGAGGCTGCATTGGCAATGAAGCTTTTCCAACAAGGACTCCACGGCCATGAGAAATGGGCAACCCGAGCCTTGACGCACAACTGTCTTGAGGTTCAAAACCAAGTACTCAACTGGCTCGCCCTTGCTGACGGAGAACTTGCTATGCCCAATGGCAACGACTGGAGCCTTTTTCTTTATGACCAGATAACCAGCTACACGACCAATGCAACCTTGCTTCATGATTCTGATGCACTGATGCTTGAGAACCTCGCCTATAAGATGATTCGTGCCCGTCAGTCAACTACCACAGATGGTTCTTGGCTGCTTCGCTCTGACATCGGTGCACGACGTATGGGAGTGGAGGGGCATCGAGTGATGATGACTTGGCTCATGCACGAGACTAATTCCACGGAATCATTATCCCCTTCCAGCTTTGAGGATTTCCGAAAAAGATATGAAAAGGCACGCATCTTTAAGAGTCAGAACATCGTAAGGGCATACACGCCTGATCGATTCACTTGCTTCTCGTGGGCGCCTGGCATCAAGAGTTACACTGGATATATTGCCGCCAACTCGCCTGATAAGAATAAAATCATTGTCCCCTTTAAAGATCACAATACCGGGAACTTTCTAGGCTGGTACAGAGTAGGCGGCAGAAAGACAAATGCTCAGCCGGTATTAAGTGGGAACTACCAGCTTAAAGGAACTGCATGGACCATGAATGGGCAACTGCTTACCAATGACAGCACGCTCGATCATCGCTTTGTCATCTACTCTACTCCAGGCAATGCTGTCATCTATCTTGACTATGTATCAGCATTGGCTACGGATACCATCATCCGTGAACAGGGCGGATTGATGGCCATCTCAACCGACGACTTTACACAAACGGCACGCACACTCTATTATGCCGATTCTACTACTAATGGAACCTTAGCCTATAGGCTCAACGGCGAGTGGCTCAAAACTTTTTCAACTGACTGGATAAACATCGACAATGCGGTGGGAATCATTGGAAAGAACGGAAAACTTATGGCCTTTGGAGATCGTGCCGACAACAATTCGGTCATGACCTCGAAGCTTTATGCCGCCTACGACGACCGTCGAAGAGTGGTTAATAAAGGCGATGTGGTCGATGCTCGAAACCTTGTCTATTATAGCAATATTTCTGTCACTGATACTCGACGCATGAATGATGCTTTGATACCATTATGCAAGCAGCTGCCTATTGGATGGAACGGTGTCATTGCTGGTGACCCTGATGGCACTCGCTACCTGACGCTCTCCAATTTCAAAGGCACGGAAGAGGGTTCTATTCAAGATATCAGCACAGCCAATGGTGCTCCAGTCTTTGACGTTATGACAACGATAGAGGACAACTGTGCCTCAGCCAACTTTACCCTGGCTCAAAACAACAGCGTATCAATACCCATTGAATACTATGTCCGCGGCAGTCATGTGAAAGCACTATGTAATGATGGAACACTCTCCCTTACTGCCTCAGAGAATACGGAAATAATAGTTTACCGCCAAGGTTTTGAACCTATTCAGATAAAGTTGAAAGCCAAGCAAGCGGCTATAGTCAGTGAAGTCGATGGACAATTGACTATCCAAAAGAAATATTAGTGGTAATCTGTGCAGATTTTTCTTAATCTATGACAGTAATAACGGAATTAATTCTTATATTTGCGAAAGCAACCTTTAAGCAAGAAGCCTTATGATGCAAGAATTGATTGACACCCTACATACAGAAGAATGCTCCCTCGTGATACTCCATGAAGGCAACATTCGGACATTCGACGGACACGGTGTTCGTCGACTCTACAACCTAATGAATGATGAGCCCGAGCTCTTCTTTGAGGCTAAACTCGCCGTGAAGGCCGTAGGTCGATCTGCCGCCCGCATGATGGTGAATGGAGGAGTAGTAGAGGTATATGCCGAATTCATATCCGAACAGGCCTATGATGTACTTCATGATGCAGGCATCGTGGTGAAGTTTGACAAGAAAGTTGACCATTCCAAATTCCTTGATATTTGGCGTAAACTCGGAGAAGTAGATAACGATTAACCAATCATAGATCCCAATTCTTCCTACCTTAGTTCCTCTTCGCAATTGCGAAGAGTATATCTGTATGCCATGAAACATACCCAGGGAAATCTTCTTTGAGCAATATCTTGTGTTTGAGAAGATATGATTACCTTTGCCATAACTTATCGAACTATCAATCATGAGAAAATTTTTCGCGTCCTTGGTCATGCTACTCACCATGATAAATGCACAAGCGCAGGACATCAGGGATGCCCAATGGATATCGTCGAGCTCAATTCTTACGCCCTCAGCTACACATTATAGCATCAACTGGGACTTCGCTATTCAAAAGGGTAACGCTGGTTTCCTTTTTTCGGGAAATGCCAAACACAACACATACTACATGTGGCAGGTGAATTTGGAGAGTGGCAAGGAGAGACTAAAGCCATTCATCTGCATCAATGGTGCATTCAAACTACTCGATGATATTGACATCAGCAATAAGGTAAACATTCGTCAAGATAAGGGTAGAATGCACCATTTGCGTTTAGACATCAACCAAAACGTTGTGACTACAAATATCGACGGCGTGATGGTAAGCACCTATCAAGTACCCTATCCCGAAGTGAGTTATGGAGAAATAGGTATCCGCGAGATGGGCAACGAGACAGTCTATCTAGACAATCTACTCGTGCAAGATCTATCGAATCCGACTGCTCCGCATACACTTATTGCCGAGAACTTTGATGGTACCAACTCAATGGATAGTGGCTTGGTAATACGACAGAAGCAAGGAAACCAACGACTCAACATCACAGGGACAACCAGTTGGTATTCGTCTCAGCAGAAAGGCATCCCCGTTTTCCGAAAAAAGTTCGTGCTTAATAGTGCTATTAGGCATGCCACGCTGCAGTGCTCTGCACTCGGAATCTACAATGTGTTCATCAATGGGCAGCGTATTGGCACTGACGAACTGAAACCTGGATGGACCGATTATCGCAAGGAGGTGCCTTATCAGGAGACAGATGTTACTGCCTCTTTGCGAAAGGGAGACAACTATATCGCCGCAGAAGTGAGCCGAGGATGGTGGGCTGGCGACATTGCCCATGATGCGTATGGCAGTCATCCGGTAATGCAATTTGTGGGGATGCTACGCATGGAACTTGCTGATGGGACGAAAATGTTTGTCCCTACCGATGGAAGCTGGAAATATGCCGCATGCGGAGCCGTCGTTAATGGTGACATCTACGATGGTGAAGTCTATGATGCGAGACGAGGAGAGGACTGGAAACAGGCGAACTTCGACGACTCTCACTTTCTGCCAGCGATAGTGAACGATGGTACACACCCTACTCTTTTCCAACAGACTAGCCCGGCGGTCAGAATACGTCCACAGTTGGAACGCACTCCAAAAAAAGTGACCATCTATGAAGGTAGCGTACCCACGATGACAAAGTATGGTCGCATCAACACCATCAAAGAGTCGGACACACTGAATAATACTCTCTTGAAGAAAGGGCAAACCATGGTTATCGACATGGGACAAAATATGGTAGGTTGGGTTAAGTTCACCATTGAGGGGG
>Ga0183095_11124_pt1 | contig 31249 bp, 28 predicted proteins | sample BioMet4_FD_130346 | JGI IMG/M metagenome (GOLD analysis project Ga0183095, IMG submission 130346) | Microbial communities from bioreactor (seeded with sewage sludge) at LBNL, California, USA - Biofuel metagenome 4 (v2) (version 3) | ecosystem: Engineered > Bioreactor > Anaerobic > Unclassified ...
ATACGACGACGGCCAACTGGTCGCCGTTCACATACACCGAGGGCAACCCCGTTCTGTTCGACGACACCGGTTCCGCGTCGCCAGCCGTGACTCTTACGCCCGCGCCCGTGGCCCCTGCGTTGGTAACGGTCAACACCAGCAGCAAGAGCTACACTTTGACAGGGGCAGGCATCACCGGCGCGTGCAGCCTTGTCAAGTCCGGCACTGCCAACTTCACGCTGAACAACGCTAACGCCTACAGTGGTCTGACCGCCGTCAACGCCGGCACGCTGACACTCAACGGCCAGCTCAGCAACTCGTGCGTCGCGGTCGCGTGGGGCGCGACGCTGACCCAAAATGCGACGGGCCGCATCGACGGCGATGCGGTCAGTGTGACGAACTACGGCACGGCGACGCTCGCGGGCACCAACACGTACGGCGGCACGACGGTTGTCGGCGTCCTCGGCATCTCGAACATCACGCTGAATGTGAACGGCCCGTATGCGCTGGGCACAGCCGTCGGCGGCACGATTGTGAACGGCGGCACGGCCAGCACCGAAAGCCGACTCCTGATCGGAAACGGGGTTACGGTCACTGGCGAGACGGTCACGCTCAATCCCGCGTCGGGTTACCGCGCGGGCCTGCGTTTCGGCTCGGCGGGCACGGGCATCTGGGACGGCGATGTTGTGATCGCGAACGTTAACGGTCCGGCCTATATCGGCAACGACGGCAGCGGCACGTTCGTGATCGGCAGCTCGGCTGATCGCACGATCAGCGGCGTGTCCGGTGGTCTCTCGTTTCGCGGTAACGGCACGGTCGTGGTCAACAGCCGTATCAGCCTCAACTCGCTCGGCATCAATCGCGACGATGCGGGTACGCTGGTCATCAATTCAACCAGCAACACCTTCAGCACGATGAACGCCGTGCAGGGCACGCTCAAACTCGGGGTCTCCGGTGCGCTTCCCGTCTCGTCGGCTCTCTACATCGGGAAGGCCAGCACGATCAACAACACCGCAACTGTGGACCTTAACGGCACCTGCCAGCAGGTTGCGCGCTTCGGCGAGCAGCATCAGGCCGGCACTACGGGCACGCAGCGGTTGCTCAGCGCCTCGCCCGCAACCTTGATCGTCAGCAACGAGGTTGACAACACGTTCGGCACGGAGGGCAGTTCCATTGGAGGCGCAGTGTCCATCGTGAAGATGGGTGGCGGTACGCTGACGCTGACCGGAACCAACACGACGTCTGGAAGTTTCGTTGTGAGCAACGGCACGTTGGTTGTCAGTTCGACGGGCACACTGGGCAACAGCACCAACATTGTTGTGGCGAGCGGCACCCTGACGCTTCAGGGCTCGGCTTGCATCACCAATGCGGCGGCGGTGTTCATTGCGGACGGCGGCGCGGCAAAAGTGAATCTGGCGTTGGGCGTGAACGCGACGGTGACGCGGCTGTTTTTCGGCGACAAGCCGCGGCGGGCCGCCACGTACGGCGCGACGGGAAGCGGCGCGGCCGTGATTAACGACGAACACTTCTCGGGGAGCGGCATCCTGACCGTGCTGATGGGAAGCGGCGGAACGTTTGTTTTGCTCCAATAGCGGCTGGGGCGCGGAGCCGCGTCAGGGCGCGCCGGGTACGAGCGCGTCGTTTGCCCGCAGCGCGGCTTTGAGCTGCGCGATGTCGAGCTTGGCGGGGGTGACGTTCGCCTTCGCCGCCAGCGCTGCGGCCGCGCCGGCGGCTTGTCCCGTGGCCATGCAGACGGCCTGCACGCGCAGGCCCGATCCCGCGAGCCGGTCGCAGCTCAGGCAGCGCCCAGCAACCAGCAGGTTCTCCTTGCCTTTCGGGATCAGCGCGCGGAACGGCACCGTCGGCACCACGCCGGGCGGCAGGAAGCGGCGGTCGAAGTCCTCCCACCGCTCTTTGTGCATGTCCACCTGATACGTCGCGTAGGCGATCGAGTCGTCCCAGACTTTGCCGGAGAGGTAATCGTCGACGGTGATCACATATTCGCCTTTCACGCGGTATGTTTCGCGCACGCCCACCTCCGGCGCCATCGAGACGAGCTGAGCGGTCTCGCCGCCCGGTAGCGAGCGGATGAAGCGCAGCATGCGCAGCGCCGACTGCCGGCCGCGCAGGTTCGTGTCGGTCCTGGCCTCGGCGGTGGAGTTGTCCGCGTTGAGCACGTAGTTGCCGGCTTGGTAGCCCAGCGCTAGCCAAATGCCGCGGTTCGCGTCGGACGCCAGCATCTCGCCTTTGGCGACCGCGTCAGAAAACTTTTTCTCGACCGCTGTCCGGTCGAGTTTTTTTGTGTTGATCGCGTGTTTGATCGTATAGTTGAGCGAGCCGGGCATGATCTCCGCCTCGCGCATGCGTTCCGCGCCGGCCAGGGCGCACGCCGCGCCGTTTCCGGTGCAGTCGACAAGCTGCTTGCAGAACACGGTTCGCGTCTCGCCCATTGCGGAGGTCGTGACCGTCCAGCGGTAGGGGGGACGGTCGCACGGTTCGATTCGTGACGGCGCTTCGAAGTAGCGGATCTGCACGCCCGCCTGCTGCAGCAGCTCTTCTGCGACAAGGGCGAACAGCGGCGCGTTGATGCGCCAATTCGGCCGCGACTCGGGCATCGCGCCGTCGTCCAGCCGCACGGTTTTGACGGCCCATTCCCAGCCGATGCCTTTGATGCGCTGCTGGCCGTGCGCGTTGAACTGGATCGGCGAGTTCACGCCGCCCGTTGTGGCCGCTCCGCCCATCTGGCTGCCTGTTTCGATCAGAACGGTCTTCGCGCCGAGCCGCCCCGCTTGGATGGCCGCAACGACGCCCGCAGTTCCTCCGCCCACGATCACGACGTCGCACGACACCGGCTCAGCCCGTGCCGTCAGCGAAAAAAGCGCAACGTAGACGGCACCGAGCGGTGTGGCCGCCCTTTTCCAAAATAATTTCCAAAACATGATGTGTCCTATCGGTTCGCGTTGAGAATCATTTTAAAACACGCCGTTCATTCTATGGATTCCCAAGCGGAAATCCAGCGCGCAGTGAAGCGGGCCTGCCGGGGTATTGACTACGGGAACCTGTTCTGCTAAAGTAAGCCTTATCTAACTTGTGCGAGTCGCACATTTTTAGAGAGGAGTAAAAAAATGGCTACAGTGACTTTTCAAGGCAATCCGGTGACAACGGCGGGCGATTTGCCCGCGGTCGGCAAGAAGGCTCCGGCTTTTGTGCTGACGGGCAAGGACCTTTCCGATGTGAGTTTGGCGAACTACGCGGGCAAGACGGTTGTGCTCAACATCTTCCCGAGTCTCGACACGTCGGTGTGCGCCATGTCGGTGCGGCGTTTCAACGCCGAAGCGGCGGCACTGAAGGATGCGGTTGTGCTGTGCGTCTCGGCGGACCTGCCTTTCGCGATGGGACGCTTCTGCACGACGGAGGGGTTGGCGAACGTCGTCCCTGCCTCTGTTTTCCGCTGTCCGAAGTTCGGCAAAAACTACGGTGTGGCGATCACCGACGGACCTCTGCGCGGCCTGCTGTCGCGCGCGGTGGTGGTGGTTGACAAGGCCGGCAAAGTGGCCTATACCGAACTCGTTCCCGAAATCACGAAAGAGCCGGACTACGCGGCGGCGCTCAAGGCCCTTGCCTGCTAGGCGAGGCCTCTGCGGCGTTATGCGTCGCGGCACTTCCCGTCGGGCGGGGTGTTTCTATGTGACATTCCGATGCGTATGAACGGTCGGCTCGGGGATCTGACCCCATCGCTGAGGGTTCGATAACGACGTGCCCTCCGTGTTCAGGTGGTGCTCCGGGCGGGCCTCAAATCGGACCCAATAGAAACACCCGGCCCTGTCGGGGTGCCGCGCTTTTTTTATGGGAGAAAGTATGGACTGTCGGTCGGGGTGGCGGATGGCGGCGTGCGCGGCGGCGTGGGGAGCGTGCGCGTTCTGCGCGAACGCGCTCGGAGAAACGAATGCGTTCCCGCAGCTGCTTTACGCCGCGGAGGGCGCGGGGAAGATTTTGCGGTATGCGGCCGACGGCTCCGTCGATTGGGAGTATCCGGCCGAGATGTCGCGCGACGTGTGGCAACTTCCGAACGGCAACGTGCTCTTCAGTTTCAACCGGAACTATGACTCCAAACGGCATGACAACCCCGGCGGCGTGATGGAGGTGACGCCGGACCGTCGCGTCGCGTTCAGCTTTGTCACCACCGGGCAGGTTTGGTCGTGCCAGCGCCTGTTGGACGGGACGACGCTGGTGGGCGCGGCCAGTCAGGGGTGCCTGCTGATCGTCGGCGCCAAGGGCGACGTTGTGCGGAAAATCCGGGTGAAGAACGCGCCGGGGCACAGCTGCATGCGGCACGCGCGTCAGCTGAAGGACGGTCACTTTCTTGTGGCCGAGGAGTCGGCCCGCGCCGTGCGGGAGTACGCCGCGGACGGCGCGCTGCTGCGCGAAATGATGCTCGATTTCCGGCCGTTCTCGGCCGTGCGCTTGGACGGCGGCGGCACGGTGATCGGCGGCCAGAAACGGCTGGTGGAGATCGATGCGTCCGGGTGCGTGGTGTGGTCGATGAGCGGCGACGACATTCCGCAGGCCGGGGTCCGCTGGTTCGCGGGGCTGGCCGTGCTTCCCAACGGCCATCTGTTTGTCTGCAACGCCGGGGGGCGCGCGACCTTTCTTGAAATCGGGCGCGACAAGACCGTCGCGTGGATGAGCAATTCGGGGCCTTCGTCTTTTCCCGTCGGCCACGGGATCGCGTTGCTCGGCGGCTGGCCTCCGGCGCGCGAGCGCTGAGCGTTGATCATTTGGGAAGCGGAAACAAAAAGCCGCGGAACGTGCGTCGGGCGGGGTCGGCCAGCGTTTTGGCGGGTTGGCCGTCGACGAGGCGCGTGCCGTCGTCGCTGATCGCCAGCAGCATTTCGCGCCCGTTCCAGACCACGGTCGTCAGCCCCTCCGGCGAGGCGTCGGCAGGAAGACCGGGGAGCGGCAGGCGCTGCGGCTTGCCGTGTCCGTCCCACCGGTAGAGCCGGAATTCGCCGCCGCTGAGCGCTGAACCGGACATGGCGTAGTAGTCGGGTCCGCGGCGGAAGAGCGAGCGGAAACCGTTGCCCCCGAAGTCGGGCAGGATCGGATCGCCGAAGCGCGGCGCTTGGCCCTGCACGGCGTCGGCGGGGTTGAGCAGCGGCGCGAGCAGGGCTTTGCCGCCGGGATTGGGCGAGCGGAAACCGATGAGCAGGCCGCCTTCCGGCGTGTCGCAGAGCGCCTCGATGTTGAGGCTGCCGGGCGTTTTCGGCGGGCGCAGCGAGGCGGCGGCGAGGCCGAAGGCGGCGTAGCGCGGGTCGCGGTCGAGGTCGGCGACGAGCGTAGTGACGGGGCGTCCGACGAGCTGAAACGCGGGTATCCCGTTTGTGACGGCCACGCGGGCGGCAAACAGCCGCTTGCGGTTGGGTCGCGGCTTGCCTTCCTTGTTCGGCGCGTGCGATGTGATCCAGTAAAGGGTGTCGCCGATTTTTGCGGAGCCTTCAATGTCCATTTCCGGCGACTTCCTGTTGAGCGCCATCAGGGGCGACGCGTCCCATTCGGCCACCGGTGCGCCGCACTGCGGAAGGCGGTAAACGCGCAGGATGTTGTCCTCATCGCTGCCGACGACGATCAGATTGTTCCCAAGCCACTCGCACGCCGAGGCGTCGGCGGTCTGCGTGAAGACGAGCGGTTTCGCCGGAACGGCGGCGGGTTCCTCTGCGGCACACCGGAGCGAAGCCGTCCCGGCGCACGCCATGAGGACGGCGCAGACCCGCGCGCCGAAGGCGGTTCTCGTATGATGCGGACGCGAAACAGACGGAGCGACTGCAGCGAACATGCTTCAACCGTAGCAGATTCGATTTTGAAATTCCACCGTTATGAAAACTGTTGCCAATTTGGCGGCAGGTTAAGTACTCTAACGAGAGTTGGGTTATGGCTTACCTTTATCCACAAACCATTGTTTTTATCCTGGGTGCCGTGTTTTGCGCTCTCACGGCGATTTTGGGGTTGCGCCGCTGCGACAAGCCTGGAGGCTGGCCGTTTGTCGCCATGATGCTGGCGAGCGCCGTGTGGACGGGGGCTGCCGCGGTGGAATCCGCCGTGGTCGGACAGCGGCTGAAGGTGCTGTGGTCGCAGATCGAATACTGCGGTTTGGTGTTTATCGGTGTTTTCTTTTTGCTGTTCGCACTGTCATATACGCGCCAGATGAATTGGGTGCGCTGGCGTCTGCAGATTTTGATGTATCTGATTCCTGTGGTTTCGCTGGCGCTGGTCTGGACGAACGGTTGGCATCATGCGCTTTGGACCGGTTTTTCGCCCGGCTCTGAAAAGGAGAATGTGCTGGTGTACCACCGCGGCCCGCTGTTTTGGGTGATCATCGGGTACACTTACTGTTTCATGGCGCTCGGCTACGGTGCGCTGGCGCATGCGGGCCGTTTGGCGGTGGCGACGTTTCGCCGCCAGTATGCGGCTCTTTTGCTCAGCGGCCTCTTCCCGCTGACCAGCGGTGCCATCTACATTTTCGGGCAGAACTGGGTGCATGGGATGGATGTGTCGCCGATGGGGTTCAGCGTTGCGGGACTGATGATCGCTTGGAGCTTTTATCGGTTCCAGTTGCTCGATCTTGTTCCGGCCGGCCGCGAGGTTCTGGTTGAGCGCATGCCGGACGGTATGGCCGTGTTTGATGAGAAGGGCCGTCTGGTTGACATCAATCCTTCTGCTCGCCGACTGCTCGCCTTGGATGGCGATTCGCAGAGCGGCAAGTTCGTGCTGTTGCGTTATCCGGCGCTGCAAGACCTGTTTTCAGCCGAAGAGGAACGGCAATGCGACCTGTCCCTAGAGAATGCCGTCTGCATAAATGTCCGCATGGTGCCGCTGCGGGGCAGGCTCGGGCAGTTGCAGGGGCGTCTTTTTATCCTGCGCGATGTTTCCGAGCAGGTCTTGCGCGCGAGAGAGCGTGAGGCAAATATCGTCGAACTCAGAAAGATGTTGAACCAGATCAACAAACTGCAGGATCTCCTGCCGATTTGTTGTTCGTGCAAAAAGATCCGCAACGACGAGGGGTATTGGCAGCAGATCGAATCGTATGTTCACGAACACGCCGGCGTCACGTTCAGCCACGGTCTTTGTCCCGAGTGCGAGCGTAAGCTGTATGGCGAAGCGGATTCCGACAAACCGCGTGTTTGAGTGTGCCCGACGCTTCGGGGCATTAAGGCGTTGGGCAATCAAAGACGGAGAAACGCCCTGGCTTGCGGCCGTAATCGGTTGGCGGCCGGGGGTTGTGCGAGAAAAGCGCGTTTCAGATGAACAGATGGCGCGAGGCTGGGAGTCAAGCGCGGGCACTCTTGCCTGCGAAAAAACGGTTCGCCGTCGCTCCGCCTCCGGTCGTTTCACGGAGGGTATCGCGGCTGCCTCGCGTGCGCTTTCAACGGGGACAGGAGTGTCCCCGCTCCTACGCTCCGCACAAAACACGCGCTTCAACTCGCATCCCCCGGCCACCAACCGATTGCCTTGCGACCCGAGCTTGCGCGTGTTACAGTGACAGCTGTCTTATACCGTTGCCGAGAAATATCAGGGGGTGAGGATGATCGGATACACCTTCGCTTTGCGTTGGACCGTTGTGCTGTTGGGGGCTGCGGGAATCTGCGCGGAAGAGGGCTTCTCGTCAGATGTGGAAACCGTCGGGAGGCATGAGAATGGCCGCACCGTTCTTCCGGTTAATCAGGTGCTCACGCCCGCGGGCAAACAGGTTGAGTTGCCGGGCATGCGCGCGCAGGCGCTGGCGCTTTCGCCCGACGGTCGGCGGCTGGTGGTTTCGGGCCTGACCAGCGAGATTGTCGTCATCGATCCTGCGACCGGCGCCGTTCTGCAGGCCGTCCGCCTGCCGAAGCTCAAGAAGGGCGCACCGCAGGAGTCTTCTTCTCCGGAGTTTCTCGATTTCGACGGCCGCAGCGAGATGAGCTACGCGGGGCTCGCTTTTTCACCGGACGGCCGGCGGCTCGCGCTCAGCAACGTCAACGGCGACATCAAGCTGTTCGCGGTTGCGGCGGACGGCACGTTCGCGCCGCAGCGCGTGATCGCCCTGCCGGAGGCGAAGGCACCGCACCGCACTGCGGAAATTCCCGCCGGGATCGCCTGGTCTTCCGACGGCGCGCGCCTGTACGTCTGCGGCAACCTCTCCAACCGCCTGTTCGAGATCGACGCGAAGTCGGGCAAGGTCCTTCGGACGTTCAACGTGGGCGTCGCGCCGTTCAACGTGGCGCTGGTCGGCCGCAAGCTCTACGTCTCCAACTGGGGCGGTCGGCGGCCGGGCGCGGGCGATCTCACCGGTCCGGCCGGACGGGGCATGCTGGTTCGCGTCGACCCGGTGCGCTTCATCGCCTGCGAGGGCAGCGTGACCGCGATCGATTTGAGTTCTGGCGCGACGCGCGACATTCTCGCGGGGCTGCACGCCAGCGCGCTGGCGGTCTCGCCGGACGGACGCTACGTCGTGTGCGCGAACGCCATGAGCGACAACCTCAGCGTGATCGACGTCGCCAAGGACGAGGTGGTGGAGACGATCTGGGCCAAGCCGCGTCCGAGCGACCTGCTCGGCGCCTCGCCGAACGCGTTGGCTTTCGCGCCGGACGGCCGCACGCTGTACGTGGCCAACGGCACGCAGAACGCGGTGGCTGTGATCCAGTTCGACCCGTCGGACAAAGCGTCGAAGATGCTCGGACTGGTGCCGGTCGGCTGGTATCCGGGCTCGGTCTGCTTCGACGCCACGCGCAAGCAGCTCTGCGTGGCGAACATCAAGGGGCTCACCTCGGAGCACCACGTCAAAGGCTTCAACTCAAAACAGTTTCAGGGCTCGGTCTCGCTCGTGCCTCTGCCGTCGAAGGGCGAGTTGCCGCGCCTTTCCCAGACCGTCTGGGACAACCTGCGCCAGCCGCGCATCGAGGCCGCCCTGCTCCCGCCGCGGCCCGGGCAACCGGCCCGCGCCATTCCCGAACGCATCGGCGAGCCGAGTCTGATCAGGCACGTGGTCTATATCATCAAGGAGAACCGCACGTACGACCAGGTCCTCGGCGACGTCACCAACGGCAACGGCTGCGCCAAGCTCTGCCTGTTCGGCGAGACCGTCACGCCCAACCAGCACAAGATCGTGCGCGAGTTCACCCTGCTCGACAACACCTGCTGCGCCGGCATCCTCAGCGCCGACGGGCACCAGTGGAGCATGTCGGCTTTCGGCACGGACTATCTGGAGAAGTCCTTCTGCGGCTGGCCGCGCTCCTACCCGGCGCCGGGCAGCGATGCGCTGGCCTATGCGCCGACCGGCTTCATCTGGGACAACGCTCGCCGCCACGGCGTGAGCTTCCGCAACTACGGCGAGTTCATGACCGCGTCGGTCAAGTGGCGCGATCCGGCCCGCAAGGGCAAGCCGGGGTTCCGCGACTGCTACGAGGCGTGGCGCAGCCAAAGCGATACCGTCGCTTATGCCAACGAGCCGGAGATCGAGTCCGTGCGCGACTGCTCGTCGGCCAACTGCTTCCTCGGCTGGGCGTTGGAGGTTCCGGACCAGGTGCGCGCGGACTTCTTTCTGCGCGAACTCAAGGGCTTCGAAGCGAAGGGCGAGTTCCCGCAGCTTGTGATTGTGCGCGTGCCGAACGATCACACGAGCGGCGTCAAGAAGGGGCTTCCGACGCCCGAGGCGCAGGTGGCGGACAACGACCTGGCGGTTGGCCGCATTCTCGAAGGCCTCAGCCGCTCGCCGTTCTGGAAGGACATGGCGGTCTTCGCGATCGAGGACGACCCGCAGGCGGGCTTCGACCACGTGACCGGCTATCGCACGACCGCCTACGTGGCGGGGCCGTATGTTAGGCGCCACGCCGTCGTCAGCACGCAGTACAACACGACCAGCCTGCTGCGCACCATGGAGCAGATCCTCGGCCTGCCTCCGATGAACCAGTTCGACGCGAGCGCCGTGCCGATGAGCGACTGCTTCACGGACGTGCCCGACCTCGCGCCGTTCGCCGCCGTGCCCAACAACGTGCCGCTCGACCAGATGAATCCCGAAGACAAGCGCGTGATGACGCCGCAGCACTACCGCGACATGCTCGCCTGCGGAAAGATGAACTTCTCCGTGCCCGACAAGGCTCCCGAGGACGCGTTCAACCGCATCCTGTGGCGGGCGATGCGCGGCGAAGCCGCACCCTATCCCGAATGGGCGATCACCCGGATCGAAGACGACGACTGATCATCTGGGGGCGGACGCAGGGCACAAGATCGATTTTTTGGAGAAATGCGATTTTGTTGGGATTTGCGAAGGTTTGCCCCTAGAACGCAAGGGGACGACGGCTGACGCGGCCGGAGGCCGCGTGCCACCCGCTTCGCACGAACCGTCGAAGGAGGTGGCGCGGGCACGAGTCCCACGCTTAATCGGTTACACTTAATCCCTAAACTTAATCGCAACAGTCTGCGCCTCATGGACGAAGCGGTTGGACGAAGCGTATCCGACAAAGGGTGGCGACGAAGCGTTGTTTCATTCTGCAGGGGAACACATGAAGCGGATATGTCACTTTTCTGACATAAACCGGAGAACAAATGTCCGTCGTTATTTTCTCCTCGCGCATCTCACCCGCCGTCCCACCCGTGCCCTTCCCCTCTTCCGTAGCACGGGCGTTCCGCCCGTGCCCAGTTCTCCGTCCCTGTTTTCGATTTTTCCTCGCAAGCCCAACTTGAACGTTGGACGTTGAGCGTTCTTCCCTTTCCCCGCACGCCCTTCCGCAGGGGGTGGCGCGGGCACTCCGTGCACGCCGAATCGTGCGATTTTGCGCACAAAGAGTCTCCACAGTCGTATCGTGCGGAATCGCGTTTCAAAAACTCCCCTTGTACCTGCGGACGCAACCGCGCCCGATCGTGTTTGTCACCCGGTGCGGGAAGCGGTAGACTAGGCGACCATGAATCCGAATCTCAAAAGGATGTCGCCGTTCATCGTCATGGAGGTCCTCGAAAAGGCTCAGGCGATGGAGCGCGCGGGCACCGACGTGGTCCACCTGGAAGTGGGCGAACCCGATTTCAACATGCCGCGGTGCGTGGTGCGCGCGGCGCAGGCGGCGTACGAGCAGAACCGGACGCACTACACCCATTCGCTGGGCGACCCCGAACTGCGCGAAGCCATCGCGGCGCTGTACAAGCGCGAGTACGGCGTGACGGTTGAACCGGATTGCATTCTTGTGACGTCCGGCAGCTCGCCCGCGATCCTGATGGCGCTTCAGACGCTCTGCGACGTGGGCGACGAGGTGATGCTTTCGAATCCGGGGTATGCCTGCTACCGCAACTTCGCGCTGGCCAGCCACGCCGAGCCGCGGGAAATCCGCGTGCGGGCCGAGAACGGCTTTCAGTTTGACGTGGACGAGGTGCGCCGTGCGGTGAATCCCCGGACGCGCGCCATTTTTGTGAACAGCCCCATGAATCCTGCGGGCGTGCTCGTCGCGGACGCGGTCTACGAGGGGCTGGCGAAGCTGGGCGTGCCGATCCTGTCCGACGAGATTTACCACGGCCTGGTCTACGAGGGGCGCGCCCGGTCGGTGCTGGAGTTCACCGACAACGCGTTCGTGCTGAACGGCTTTTCCAAGCGCTTCGCAATGACGGGGCTGCGGTTGGGATATCTGATCGCGCCGAAGCGCTTCATGCGGCCGCTGCAGGTCCTGCAGCAGAACCTGTTCATCTGCGCGTCGAGCACGGCGCAGCGCGCGGGCGTCGCGGCGCTGACGGACTCGTCGGCGGCTGAAGAGGTCGCGCGCATGCGGACGACCTACGACGAGCGCCGGCGCTTCATGCTGGGGCGGCTGCGCGAACTGGGCTTCGGCATCTACGCCGAGCCGCAGGGCGCCTTCTACATCTTCGCCGACGCGCGCCGGTTCACGAAGGACGCGTACGCCTTCGCCTTCGACGTGCTGGAGCGCGCGCACGTGGGCATCACGCCCGGCGTGGACTTTGGAACGGCGGGCGAGGGGTTCGTTCGATTCTCCTACGCCAACAGTCTGGAGCGTATTCGCGAAGGGCTCGCGCGGCTGGAGCGCTACCTCGCCGCACGGGCGTCACATGGCTGACGCCTGACGGCTGAGCGCGGATAAACCGTCATCACGCGCATTGTTTGCTAGAACGCGAGTGTTTCAATCCGTAAAACGATTTGATAATCTACCAAAAACGTAGATGTTGAAGGCGAGGAAATCGAAACGTGAAAGCCATCGGATTGCTGTCGGGAGGTTTGGATTCGACGCTGGCGGTGCGGCTGATTCAGGACATGGGCGTCGAGGTGATCGCGGTCAAATTCACTTCGCCGTTCTGTCAGTGTGATTCGGGCGGATGCTGCCACGCGGCGGAGGTGGCGCGGCAGATGGGCTTGGACCTCAAGATCATCGCCAAGGGCGATGACTATCTCGACATGGTGCGCCATCCGAAGCACGGGTATGACGTGGCCATGAACCCGTGCATCGACTGCCGGATCTTCATGTTCAAGCGCGCCAAAGCCTACATGGACGAGATCGGCGCGTCGTTTCTGATCACCGGGGAGGTGCTCAACCAGCGGCCGATGAGCCAGTACCGCCGCGCGATGGAGGCCATTGAAAACGAAGCCGGCGTGACGGGCAAGATCGTCCGGCCGCTTTCGGCCCAGCATTTGGAGCCGAGCGAGGCTGATCTGAACGGTTGGATCGACCGGGCGAAACTGCTGGACTTCCATGGCCGCAGCCGAAAGCCGCAGCTGGCGCTGGCGGAGGCGTTCGGGCTCAACGGCTTCGCCTGTCCGGCGGGGGGTGCCTGCTGACCGACAAGAATTTCGCGGCGAAGCTGCAGGATCTTTTCGCGCATCAGGAGCGGGCGTCGATGCACGACATCGGCCTGCTGAAGATCGGCCGCCATTTTCGCATGGGCGCCTGTAAGGTCGTTTGCGCCCGCAACGAGTCCGAGTGCGGCGCGCTGCGCAGCCGCGCGGCAGATGGCGACGGGCTGTTCGAGGCGGCCGACTGCATGGGACCGGTCGTGCTGCTTCGGGGACCGGCCGACGAGGCGGCGCAGCGTCTCGCCGCAGGAGTGGCCGCCGCCTATTCGGACGGGGATGCGGCTGAGGTGACGGTCAATGCCCAAATGGTCGGCGCTGACGCGCGTGAATGGCGCGTCACGCGTCCCAGCCGGGAAACGCTGAATCCGTACCGCATTGAGCCGAAGAGACAGCCGCAGGCCGATCCTAGGCCTTGACCTCTTCGCGCACCATGATGAGGAGCATCTTGAAGCGCGCGTCCGCTTGGAGGGCGTGCGGCACGTTCGCGGGCATGATCACCATCTCGCCCGTTTGGACGGTCAGCGTTTTCCCGCCGATCACCAGCGTCGCCGTGCCGTCGATCACGAGCACCGTCGCGTCGTAGGGCGACACGTGTTCGCTGAGGCCCTGACCCTGATCGAACGAGAAAAGCGTGAGCGATCCCGCCTTCTTGTCCAGCAGCGTTTTGCTGATCACGGCGCCGTCCGCGTAATCGATGGACGGTGCGAGCCCGATCACCTGTCCCCGTTTGTCTGCCGTCGTCATGGTTGGCCTCCTGTGTTTGTGATGCCCACTGTACAGAAACAAAGGATTGGTTGGCCAGCGAAATAGTCACGACAGACGATGAGCCCAGAACGATGCCCGCGAAGTCCAAAGAGTCGGAACTGGACACCTATCTGGCCCGCTTGTCCAAGGACGAGTTGCGGCATGTCGTTCAAGAGGCATTGTGCGAGGTTCCCGCATTGAGAAAGCGGTTGTGCCGCCCAATCTTTGGGAGCCGGTGCGCAAAGGGGTGTTGCGCTGGCTGGAGACGGGGGCGCGGCCGGATATTCCGGTTGCTCCAGCGCATCAAGCGATCCAGGCCAAAGGCAATCGAAGAAAAGGCGGTCCTTCGCGGCCCCTTTCGTCGCCGCAGAATAACTGGCCGCTGCCCGACACGGGGCTGCGCCGCGCGAGAACCGGAAATGTGTACGCATCGTGGCCCAAGACGAGAGTGTTGATTCAAATTGCGATTCACAAAAAGCGCAACGACGACGCGTTGGCGTGGTATGCGCGTGTTCCCAAACGCGACGCTTACGGGTGGGGATATGGCTACGGCGGCGGACTGGGCGGGGTTGTGGCGGAGGCGGTGAAGGAGACACATCCCGACGCGGCGCTGGACATCTGGCGGGAAATGTCGGAAGGCGAGATCGTGCGGGTGAATCCGGCCGCATACGACGTTGCGGGTGCCTATCTCGAGAAGATGAAAAAGGTGTATGCCCGTTTGAGCCGGCGCAAGAGTGGGCGGCGCTGATCGCCGACCTGCGTGCAAAAAACCGCCCGAAGCGCCGTCTGATGGAGGTGTTTGATCGGCTGGAGTGAATCACGAAGAAGGCCGGCAAGATGATCGATTGATTTTCAGTCGAACACGTCCCAAACGTCCGCGACCTCACCGCCGCAAAATTGGCGCGTGAGTGAGGTGAGCCGATCTGCGGTGCGGCGGAGGTCGTCGCACGGTGTCCCGATGTGCCCCTGCAAAATATAGAAGCAGTCGGTGGTGGCGAGGCCGAATTTGGTCTTCTCGACCTGTTTGAATTCCATCCGGCAGATGTTCTCGTTGTCGTCGTCTGTGTATGCGTATTCGCCGATTAAGACGGGGTCGGGTGCGGCCATTCCGAGCGGTATGAAGCGTTCGGTGCCGTTCGTGAGACAGAGCGTCACGTTGCCCTCAATCGTGTCAACGTCGTGTGTGCCGAGCGCGAGACGCGTCTCCAATGAGACGCAGTTGTAGATGTCGACGAGCAGGTTAGATCGAAGGAATTGTGCCGCGCCGACCCAACTGGCTTGCCAGAGGCGGACGGGAAGGAGCGGTTGGAGCGTCCGATTTTTGTATGTAACGCGCGGCAGCCTTGCAGAGTCGGATCGGCCTTGATGTCCTTCGGCGTATAGACCGGACGCAGGCGTTGCGCGAGGTTGGTTCTGAATTTCTCGAACGCCTCGTCGCGCTCTTTGTTGACGAGTCCGCGCATCTGGAGAAGCACGCCACGGATTCCGAGCGCGTGTACGTCGTCGGCAATGTGAAAGTGTAGATTCTTGGCCATGGTTGTTTTGTCGAAGTAATGTGCTACCGTAACGGACACCTGACAAGCTCGGGTGTCCTGTCCTTTGGAGCCTTTTGTCCCCTTCTGTCTCGCCTTCTGTCTCTGCCTTGATTGCGCCTTGCCATCACTGAAACATTGGTATAAATTGATTATAGATTATATCAATAATCGTAACGCGAAAGTATAGGCACGGTTCCAAAACTTGTTTCGATTCGCCAGCCAGTCTGAACTGACTATGCACTTGGACAAACTGATTGTTTATTTGGAGACCTCGCCCGCGATGAAGTTGCTGCGTTCCTCAAACGCTGCCTTCGTCTTGGATTTCCTATATCAACAGTTCAAAGGCGCTGGCAAGATCACGATCCCCATGTCTGAACTCCAGGCTGCATTGTTGGATTATCAAGAGCAGGTTCATGAGACTCAGCCTGATGTGTTGGTCGAGAAGGCTGAGACCTACCTGGCGACATGGTGTAGCGGTAACACTCGTTGGATACATAGGTTTCTGGAGGTTAGTCGTAATGAGCCCATGTTCCAATTAACGCCGCACACGGAAGACGTCTTTATGTTTCTGGACCGGGTATTACAGCAGGATATGGGATTCGTGGGTACACAATCTAAGTTACGCTTAGTTATAACGGCTCTAGTTGAATTGATCGGTGGGGCATCCGATGACCCCAATGTGCGTCTCGTCCATCTGCGGGAGGAGCGTGCACGGATTGATGAGGAAATATCCCGTGTTGAACGCGAAGGTGTGGTGGCTAAACTGGAGCCTGCGGTAATTCGCGAGCGTTTCGCCACTGCGGTAGGCTTGCTCAGGCAGGTTCTGGGCGATTTCCGCGCTGTAGAGGACAGGTTTAAGGAAATCACCCAGGAGGTCCAGCAAAGGCAGGTTGTCGGCAAAGACTCTCTTGGTAGCATCCTGCAGTTCGCTTTGGATTCTGAAGATGTGCTCAAACAGGATGACCAAGGCGTAAGTTTCCATGAATTCGTGCGTTTCATTCTGTCACCAACACAACAGGAGAAGCTCCAATCGATCATCACAGACTTGGTGCGGATCTCAGAACTTGCATCCCAACATGAGGGTTTGACCACTGTACGACGGATGGTTCCTTTACTGCTTGCCGAGGCAGAGAAGGTGATGCGCACCAATCAGCGGCTTACCGCAACCCTTCGTCGGCTTCTTGACGCTCGTTCCGCATCAGAGCGCAAGCGACTTGCTCTGCTGTTGCAGGAAATTCGTGCTCTTGCCGCATCGTGTGCGTCTAATCCACCAGATATTGGCATTCAGCTTGATATTGGCCTCGACCTGTCTTTACCATTCTCACGCACCTTCTGGAATCTGCCGATGGAATTCGAATCTGTCGATCTTACGGAAAATCAAGTCAATGAGGAAGTTCGGCGGCGTATGTTCCGGGCTTTAGCGCAAATGCATCGATTGGATTGGAAGCGCATGCGCGACCGAGTTCGGTGTGTGGTGGACGAACACGGAAGCGCGACGCTTAAGCAGATTACCGATGCGTTTCCGCCCACAGCGGGAATTGTGGAATTATTGGGATATTTGCAGATTGCACAGGATGACGGTCATCTGATTAGCAAGGAAGAGTCGGAAGATGTTGTCCTGTGTACGAATTCCTCGACGGTAAGGAAGTTGAAAATCATAATTCCCTTAATCTATTTTATGCCGTTGGAGCGACGCAGTTATGGCTAGTTCTTCATCATTCTCACCTAACGATTTTCGGGAGTGGAGTATTCCTGCCGTTCGCCTTCTGCATGGTGTTGTTTACTCAGACGAGACGAAGACATGGGACATCCTGCTTCGGTCTCGGAGTTCTCTTGAGAGTTATTTCTCTCGGCTGGGGCTTCTACTGGTGATTGATGAGCCCGAAGGGTATGCATTTCTTCGGCAGTGGAATGAGGATGAGCTGCCCGAGGGGTGGGAGCCTTTGCCCAAACTGATGCGCCGGTCTTCTCTGGGCTACGGGCCAACCTTGCTTGCCATTCTATTGCGGGACGAGCTTCGTCGTTTTGAAGATGAAGACGTGCACAATGAACGGTGCGTGTTGGAGTCGAGTGCCTTGTTTGACCTGTGGAAAGTGTTTTTCTCCACGCAGGATGACGAGGTTCGACAACGCAATGCCATGTCAGTGGCGTTACACAAACTTGAAGATATTGGTTTTGTTCGAAAATTCTCTGAGTCTCCCGAAACCTGGGAAATTCGCCGCATTCTTAAGGCGCGGTTGCCCATCGCAGAACTTGAACGGTTGAAAGAGGCGATGGCATCGGCAATTTCCGGTCAAGGCGCGACTCGTAACGGAGGGGACACAGATGGATGATCCACTACTCGATCAAGTCCCCGGCTCCGGCTATCGTCTGTACAAACTCGAGATTTACAATTGGGGTACTTTTGATAGCTCCCAGGGAAACATTCACACTGTTCGGACGGAAGGTGCAACGACACTTTTGATTGGGCAGAATGGGTCTGGAAAATCGACGCTTGTGGATGCTATTCTCACGCTACTGGTTCGCCCGGTAATTCGTAATTACAACGTCGCCGCAGGAGCGCACAAACAGGAACGTGACGAACGAACCTATATCAAAGGCGCATACGGTCGGCTTGGTCGGGACGAGGACAACCGTGCCGCAGTTCAGTTTCTCCGTCCTGACGGTAAACACTATTCGGCATTATTGGCTTGTTTTCGCAATGATCGTGGTGAAGCTTTTTCTGTTGCGCAGGTGCTCTATCTGAACTCAGATGGACGTGCTGACAAGGTTTACTGTTTTGCGCCGGAAGAAAAGTCTATCGCCAAGGATTGCTCCAATCTTAAAGGGATTGAGCGGGTTCGACAACAGTTGGAGAAGCGTGGTTTCCGGGCAACGACCGCATACAATGAGTTTTACATCTGGTTTAGTAGGGCCACGGGCATTCGCGCCAAGGCGATGGACATGTTCAATCAAACGGTCGCGGTCAAAGACATCCAGAGCCTCAACAAGTTTATCCGAGAGCATATGCTTGAGTCACAGCCATGGTATGAGAAAATTGACAACCTCCAGAATCATTTCACACAACTGAGCGAAGCACACCAAAGCCTTGTTCGCGTTCGTCGGCAATACGAACTCCTCGCCCCTGTTGAGGAAAAAGGCCATGCGTTAATATGTGAGATTCAGAAGGTGTGTGACATTGGACGCGTACTTGAGGCTTCGGATGCCTTTTTTCGAGCAAAGACTGTTGAATTGTTCGAGCCTCAATGTGCGCAGGCAGAGATTGATCTGAGACAATTTGTCAAAGATAAAAGCCGGTTTGACGAAGAGCTCGCCGGGTTGCAAGAACAACAGCGGCAAATTAAAAACGAAATTGAGCAGGTGGGCGGGGAACGTTTGAAGCAGATCCCGTTGCTGATGAAAACGGCGCAGGCGCAACGGGATCACAAGCATATGGCTAATCAACGATTCCTGCAAAACCTTCAAGGAGCAGGTCTTCGCGAGCCAGTAACCAGCCAAGAGGCTTTAGCTAATCTGCATATGCGTTTTCCAAGTATGGTCAATGAAATTGACCGCCAAATCTCAACCCTTAACAAGCAGCGCGAAGACAACGTTTTGGGCAGAGCTCAAGCTAGTCAGCAACGGGAGGATGCCCAGCGTGAGTTGACCTCGTTGGAGTTACATCAGGGTAATCTGCCAGAGGCGTTGGCCGATCTGCGTCGTCGGATATGCGAGCATCTGGGCATACCCGAAAACGATCTGGTATTTGCCGCTGAGCTTATCTCTGTCAAGCCGGAACATCGCGATTGGGAATCCTCAATCGAGATGGTTTTGCGTAACTTCGGGTTGAGCTTGTTAGTTCCGCAACGGTACTATTCGTTAGTAAGTCGCTACATTGATCAAACTCGCCTTTCCGACGGTCGAGGTCGCGGTCAACGGTTAGTCTACCTGAAGGTCGGAGAAAGGGCCCCGATCCCGCAAGCTCGGGAGCCGATCATGCGCGTCGATTCGCTCCTCCGGAAATTGGCCTTTCGAGATGGGCACCCTCTGTTGCCATGGGTGAGGGCGGAGTTGGAGGAACGGTTCAACTTCACTTGCTGTGATACGATCGATGAATTTCAACAAACAACAAGTTTTGCTCTCACGCGGGAACGGCACGTCAAGATGAGGGGCGGACGCCATGAGAAGGACGACCGTGAACAAACCACTGATCGCAGTCGCTTCGTGCTAGGGTGGGAAAATCGCTCGAAACGGCAATATCTTGCTGAGCTAATCAGGCACCAGGACAAAGACATTAAAAAGTTCAGTGGTGAAATTGACAGATTGGATAGTGCTTTGGAATTACAACGCACACGTAAAACGGCTATTGTTCATTTAAAAGAAATCGTGAATTACGATGATATTGACTATCTGACACATGAGCGTGAGTTGAAAGATCTTCAGGAAGAAAAAGTGTCGCTGGAACAGAATAACGAGGTGCTCCGCGTTATGAAGACGCGTTTGGAAAGTGTGCAGGTAAAAGCATCTGGAGTACAGCAGTCTCGCGATGATGTGATCAAACGGGAGACTCAGATCAGCGATAGCCTTAAGGCTTGGGGAACGGCGATACTCAAAGCCCGTGATGCTCTTCAGCAATGGGAACGGGCGGGCAAGCTGGAAGTGCATATGCGGTTGTTTCCGGCGTGCGAAGCTTTTTTCTCCGAGACGCCACTGACGGCTGAAACGTTGACCACTCAGGAACAGGAGTTTCTTCAGGTTCGTCGTAGGGAGCGCGATGCTCTGACCGAAGCGATGAAACCGCATGAGACGGAAGTCAATAAGCTCATGAACGGATACCTTCGGGAGTTTCCGGAAGAGCAGGCTGACCTCAGCGTGGATATCCAGTGTTTGGAGAGCTTCTGTAATCGAATTAAGCGGATTCGGCAGGACGATCTGCCTCGTCACGAGGCTAGATTCAAGGAACGGCTGAACGAGAAGGTGACTCAAGAGATCGGTCTACTCAGCGGAGCCTTTCGCACAGAGAGCGCAGAAATCAATGACAAGATCGATTTGCTTAATCAGTCACTACGGCAACTGGAATACAGGCCCGGAACGTATATGCAGTTGGACCCGCGCCCTGTCCGGGATCCTGAAATTGCCGACTTCCAGTCCTCTCTTCGAGAATGCCTAGCGGATACCTTTGAGGGAACTCTCGAAGCGGACGAAGCGCGATATGTCCGCATCGAAAAACTGTTAAAACGACTGCGGGAAGAGACGCGCTGGCGTGATAAAGTCACGGATGTCCGGCGGTGGTTCGATTTCGCTGCTCGCGAGGTCGAGGCCGCTACGGGCAAAGAAAAGGCATACTATGAGGACAGTACGGGGCAATCCGGCGGTGAGAAGGCTAAGTTGGCTTTCACAATCTTGGTTGCAGCCATTGCCTACCAGTATGATATTGATCCCGGACGACCGTCTAGTGACCGGTTTCAGTTTGTGGTCGTAGACGAAATGTTTTCAAAAGTTGACGACCAGTACTCTGAATACGCGCTTGAGTTATTCCGAAAATTCGGGCTGCAGTTGTTGATCGTTGCCCCTTTGGACGCCAAGGCAAGGGTGACAGAACCATATGTGGGTTGTTATCTTCATGTCGTCAAAGACATGACAACGTATCACTCAGAAATTTTCAGCATGACGGCAAGAGAGTTCGAGGAGACGATGGTGCCGTAGACGTGCGCGGTACAATGAGGAACGGGCAATGATTCAGCCGGATGACATTCGCTACAAGGCCGAGCGTATCTATATGGAGTTAGTACAGTCGTGGGTCGAGGGACGTCCCGATGGCTGTCCACGTGTCGTCACCGGCTGTAAACAGCCTAATCCTGATTTAGCCATAGCCGCAAAGGAAACACAGTGTCTGCGTGACGGGTCAAAAGAAGTGTTGGGCTACGGCTACAGCGTTCAGTGGCGCGAGATTAACTCTCGGAAATTTGGACGCAATCGTTTTCCGGACGGAATTTTATTTGAGACGGCAGATGACCTTCTAAGGTTTATCGGTAAGACGGGCGAATTTGTCGCGCTCACGTCTGCCGTTAATCGCATCAGGTCGGTATTGCCACAACTAGAACCATGGATCCGAAAGAACCTTCGATCTTTGACTCGGACTGCAACGGAAATCGAGGGACTTGTTGAAGTCGTCTCGTTTATCAAGGAACATCCCCGTCCTGGCTGCTTTGTTCGCGAATTACCGCTGTCGATTGACACGAAATTTATCGAACAGCACGAAAATATATTGCGTCAGTGGCTCGATATTCTTTTGCCGACATATGCGATTCGAGCGGACGAAGAACACTTCGAACGGCGATTTGGCCTTCGCTATGCTGAGCCGCAGCTGCTCATCAGATTTCTTGATTCCGCCATTCAAGCCGAATTGGGCTTCCCTTGTGAGGTTCTATCGTTGCCTCTTCAGACGCTCTGTGAATTGCCGGTGAGGAAGGCTCGAATCATTATCGTCGAGAACAAGGTAAATCTGCTCACTCTGCCTCGTGTGTCTCGAACCATCGGATTGGGCGGGCTGGGATATGGAATTTCCCTGTTGCGATATGCGGACTTCATGGCGGGGATGCCTGTAACGTATTGGGGAGACCTGGATGTCGAGGGTTTCGAAATTTTGTCCAACCTTCGGAAGTTCTGTCCGCATGCCAAGAGCCTCTGGATGGATCAGGCGGCAATTGACCGTTGGCGATGTTTTAAAGTCGGTGGCACTGGTAAGCAAACGACGCCTCCAGCATGTCTGACAGATGAGGAACGGGCTGCTTTTGAGATATGCAGCAACGAAAATCTTCGCATAGAGCAGGAACGTTTGCCACAGAGCGAGGTGTCTGCTGCGATCAAACTTGATGATGCGCAAAACGGATAGGCTGATCGAATTGTTTTGGTCGATCGACAAAGTAAGTTAGCCCTTGGCGGGTTAACTGCGCCCGGGGGCGCGGTTAGTCTGTCCGAAAAGGGGTCCAGACTTGGGCGTGGCGGTCTGTTTTCGGCTTTCGGGCCGCAGTCGGTGCCGCGTGGCGGCCGAAAAAGTGCGTGCGGGGACGCGGCGCGCCGCGATCCCGTTTTTCGGACATGGAAAGTGCGCCCCCTGTCATGCGCCCGCCCGGCGGGGCGGCGCGGAGGTGTCGCCGCGCGCTACCGGGCGAGCAGCGAGGGCTTCAGGACGATGTCGTTCGCGGGTATCCGCGACATCCCGAGCTTGGCGAGGAGATCGTCCCCGTAGGCGAAGGCGAACAGGTCGAACGGCGCCTTGTCGTTGAGGGCGGGGCGGGAGTAGCTGTTGACGTGCGAGAGCACCTTGTTGACATCGGCCTGCGTCAGGGCGTCGAAGGGCGTCCCCTTGGGCAGGACGAGGCGCAGGAACTCGTGGTTGCGCTCGACGCGGCCCTTCTGCCAGGAGGCGCAGGGGTCGCAGTAGAACAGGCGCGACCTCGGGGAGCCGTCGGGGGCGTTCTCGAGCGCGGAGGGGTTGCTGAACTCCGAGCCGTTGTCGGTGAGCAGGACGGTGAAGAGGCTGCGGAAGAGGTCCGGGCCGGCCAGTTCCCAGACCAGGGCGAAGGCGTCGATGACGGACTGCGAGTCGTTGCGTCCGCGCAGGAACGCGAGCATGAGGCCGCAGTCCCTGAACAGGAGCGTCAGCAGGACCTTGCCGCCGACTCGCCCGATGACGGAGTCCATCTCGACGACGCGGGCGTCGGGGTTGGCGGCTGTGAACGCCAGGAAGTCGGCGTATGTCCGGCCGATGCGGCACCTGGCGTCCACCTTGTGCTCGACGGGCTTGCGGGCGCGCGGCTTGAGCGAGCAGACGCGCGGCATGTCGCCGTTCTTCGCGCGGAGCAGTCCGCCCGCGACGTAGCGGTAGACGGTCTTCTCGTTCACGCTGAAGCGGTCCGGGTTGTTCGCGATCACGTGGTGGACGGACTGGCCGCCCTTGACGAGCGGGCTGAGCAGCCCGTCGAGGTCGAGCAGTTCCCCCTCCGTGATGTTCGCGCCCTCGCGCGACGCGGCGAGGATGTCGCGGTAGTTCCTGTGCGCCGGGTTGTGCAGATAGTAGCGCTTGCGGAGCACGCAGGTCCGCTCGTCCCGGCAGCCGTTGCAGACGTAGGGCGCGGCGGCGAGCCTCGGGCAGGCCTCCTCCTTGAAGTCCGGGCACGCCGAGTTGCAGAGGCGGCACGCCGGGCAGCGCCTGGCGCAGTCGGGCCTGTCCGCGCAGAGCTGCCGCCGGTCGCACGAGAGGCGCGACGCGCAGCGGTTGGTGACGCGCCCGTACGCGCCCTTTTCGCTGAAGACGCTGCGCGCGAGTATCTCCCTCGCGACGGTCGAATGGTGCTTGCCGATCTCCGCTGCGATCTTCTTGAGGGAGAGGCCGTGCCTCAGCCCGTGCTCGATCTCCAGACGCTCCGCGTCCGTGAGGTGCTTGTTCTTTGCCATGGCGGTTCCTTTCGTTTGCGCCCCGCGTGATTGCGGGGCGCGTATGATGGAACCGCATGCCTCGTAAAATTGGCAGACTAACTGCGCCCCCCTCCCCCGCGGGGGAGGGGGAGAAACCCCAACCCGAACCTCTGGCCCGCTAAGCGAGCCCTCCCCCCTCGGCAGACTAACCGCGCCCTTTCCCGCGCCCGGGGGGCTAACTTACTTTGTCAATCGACCATCGAATTGTTTTTTGGCGTCATTTCGCACTCAGCGTTGATTGCGCCCTGCGGATTCAGTATACTGATGAAGGCGAAACAGGGGTATGCGATGTTGGAGCTCAACAACATTTTCAAGGCGTTCGGCGATGTTCATGTTCTGAATGGGCTTAGCCTGCGACTGGAAGAAGGCCGGATTCATACGCTGGTCGGCGGAAATGGATCGGGCAAAACGACGTTGTTCAACATCATCACCGGGTTCCTGCCGCCCACCTCCGGTGCGCTGAGTTTCAAGGGTCGGAGCTTGGCCGGGCTGCCCCCGCATCGGATCAACCGGTTGGGAATCGGACGGACGTTTCAGGATTTGCGGTTGGCTCTTCAGATGACGGCGTTGGAGAACATCCTTCTCGCCCAAGAGAAGGCGATGTTCGCCTTCACGACGCCGGAGCAGGCCCGTCGGGCGGAGTCTGTTCTCGAGCGCGTCGCGCTGGCCCATCAGAAGGGCACGCAGGCCGGAGAGCTTTCTTACGGACAGCAAAAACTGCTGACCATCGGGTGTTGCATCGCGAACAACGCGGAGCTGTTGCTGATCGACGAACCGGTGGCAGGCATCGACCAAGACAATTTTAAGAGAATCACGGCCCTGGTGCGCGAGTTGCGCGACAGCGGCAAAACGATCCTACAGATCGAACATCATTCCGGATACATCGGGGAAACCAGCGACCGGGTGTGGCAGTTGGAGAGCGGACGACTGCGAGAGGCTCCATGCTGAAAGTGGAACACATCACAACCGGATACGGCAAGAAGCAGGTGCTCACCGATGTCTCGTTCGATGTCGGTGAGCATGAAATTATTCTGCTGACGGGCGGCAACGGTTCCGGCAAGAGCACGGTGTTGAAAACCATCTACGGGTTGCTGAAACCTTGGACGCCGGAAGGCCGTATCCTCTTCGACGGGCTGGACATCACCGCCTTGCCGACCGAGGCCCTGATCCGATTGGGTATTGTCTACATGCCTCAAAAGAAAAACGTGTTTGAGGACTTCACCGTTGAGGAAAACCTGCTCACCTCGGCTTCTATTTATTCCAAGGCGGAGGCTCAACGGCGACGAGATCGTGTATTCGATATATTGCCTCGTCTCGCGGAACTGCGCTGCCGAACGCCCTTCCACCTGAGTGGCGGTGAATGGCAGTTGCTTGCGTTCGGGAACGCCTTGGTGCATACTCCCAAACTGATGCTTTTAGACGAACCGTTTGCTGGGGTAGATGGTTCGGTTGCCAGTGTTGTCAGTAACCAAATCAATTGCTTGCAGAGATCTGTAGCTTTCGTAATTGTTGAACATCGGCAACAAGTGTTAAACGCACTCGCAAATAACAGAATAAATCTTGAAAAAGGAATAATCAAAAAATGAAGACTATAGCAAGAAACACTTTATTTGGAATCACAGTATTTTTAGCACTCATTACGGGTGTTGTTTTTTACGGCAACAAAAAAAATGAAAACACAGCAATAAAAATAGGTGTGATTCTTCCGCTTACTGGTAATCTAGCATACTGGATATGCAGTTGACTCAACCTGCCACAACATCTTGTGGCGGGACGATTGTGAAACGAGGGTTTGGCGCTGTGACGACCGCCATTTGCGCCAGCCTGTAGAACAGAAGGCCGCGGCTCTTTGAGTCCCGCCGGTTGAACCTGAACGTGAACTCGTTCAGGTAGTCCTGAAGGTGGTCTTTGCCTACATTGCCCTGCAGGGTGCCGAGTATCCAGCGTTTCAGCAAGCTGATGACGAGATGGCATTTGGGCAACACGATCTCCGCCAGTTCGTCCTCGTTCTCCACAGTCACCTCGTGCTTGTAGCCGCCGTCCGCGAGTCCGTTGTACCCCTTCCAGCCATCCGTCCGCACGGTGGCCCCGGCCGCCACCGCCTCTAAAACCGCAGGCACCAGCGTGGCGCCCGACACGCCGGGAATGTGGGACAACCTGATTCTGCCTATCTTGCGGCCGCGCACTTCCGCCGCGATGAAAACGATCTGCTTGCCGAACGCGCCGCGCCCGCTCTTCCCCTCCTTCGGCCCGCCCACGTACGTTTCGTCCGCCTCCACGATCCCGGAAAGGCACTCGCGCCCCGGCCTCACCATGGCCCGGCGCAGTTTGTGCAGGCACAGCCAGGCCGTGCTGTAGCTCCGCAGGCCGAGCAGCCGCTGCAGGTTCTGCGCGCTCATCCCGTTCTTGTTCGCGCAGACGTGCCACATCGCCCGAAACCATGCGGGCAGCGGCATGTGCGAGTCTTGGAACACCGTGCCTGCGGTGACCGACTGCTGGCGGCGGCAACCGGAGCAGAGAATCAGCCCGTTCCCCATCGTCCAGGACTTGTCCGAGCCGCAGCGGGGGCAGACATGCCCGGAGGGCCAGCGGAGCGACGCCAGATAGCTCAGACAATCCTCCCGCAAGGCGAAACGTTTCTCCAGCGCAGTCATGCTGGTCGGGTAGTCGTCCATGGCCGGTCATACTACAGGTTGTGGCAGGTTGAGTCAACTGCATATCCAGTTTTAGCATTTATGGGAGAGACGGGGAAAACGGGGCTGACTTTGGCTCAAGAGTACATCAATGAGAATAAAATGCTCAAAAATGGCGAAAGAATTAAGTTTGTGTTTAGCGATGGAATGGGGGGGGCAAAAACATCGCTAAATGCGCTCAATTATTTGTTGGAAGTTCAGAAATGCGGGGCTATTTTCTCAATTGTCAGCACTGTAGATCTGGCGATTTTACCGGTGCAAAAAACAAAGCGTTTTCTTTTTGTTACTCATGCAACTCATCCGGCGTTATCAGGTGTTGATCCTTTGTTTTTTCGACATTCCCCAACAGTGGAACAAGAATTCAAAATAATCTCCAATCACATCAAGTCAACGAATGTTAACAAAGTTGTTTTGTTAACCATGACAGATGATTATGGTGCGGTTTTTCGTGATCGTTTTCTTCAAAATAACCTTATTCCTGCTCAGAATGTGTTTTCATTCACGCTTGATGAAAGGGATTATAAAGTTTCATGTGCGAAAGCCGTGAGCTTGTTGCCAAGCATAATCATTCTTTGCGGCAATGGACGCGATTTATATAAAGTTATTTTAACACTGAATGAATTAAATTACAAAAAAGAAGTGGTTACTACACTCGGATTTAAAGTCGGGGGGGCGTATGAGAAAGTAAAAAACATGCCCAACATCACTTATATGGATTTCAAAAAAGTTAAAATTAATGCCATCTTTTCTTCTGTTATTGATTCTTATCGAAAGAAATATGGGCGCGATATAAATGTGAATGAAATGATATTTTTTAACTCCGCATTAATGCTTGTCGATGCCATTAATAAAACTAAATATCCAAGAGACTGGAATGAAGTTGCACGTAATCTTTCGATGATAAAAAAATTTGAAGGCGTGGGTGAGACAATAACTGTTAATACAAGTAACGATATTTTACCCAATCTCGAACTGGTTGAAACGAAGGAAGTGGACCAAAAATGATTACCGAGCAAGAAGTAATAAACAGGTTTTTTGAATACACTGTTAATGCGGGATATGTGAAAAAAGCACGAAGTGGCTTAGTTTCTCCATATTTCGCAGGTGAGTTCAATTTAAGCGCAGGGCATCAATATGTGATCCCTGTTTTGAGAAGTGCTCAAAGGGAAAATGTGCTTAAGCTCTGTATTGATGAGCTTTGTATTAGACGAATTGACTTTGAGAAATTAGGAGAAAGCCCGTGCCATCTTTTACTTTTTGAGATGGGGGTGATGGGAATATTTGGTTATCTTGAAGAAATAAAGCCTGCTCTAAATACTGTCATGCGTGATATGTTAAATCTTCTTCAACTTTTTGGTTTTGAGCTGAAGGATTTATATTTTTCTGTTAGCGATGGCGCAACAATTTTGCACACCACATACCCTGCGGACTCATTGTCGTTCTCAGCATTGACCTCCAGTGGTATTCCTGCTGCTAATATTTTTCACACAAAAGGGCGGCAAAATTTCATTTTCAGCAAGGGTGTTGGGCGTCCTGCGGGAAATAGCATCGAAGTTTTTTGTAGAAGGGAATCCCAATACACAGAAATAGCATCTATCAATGTCTACAAATATCTTTTTTCGGAGGGCAAGTTGCTGCCAACCATAAATAATGCAATAGGTGGAGGCTTTGGGTTCGGACGGATAACATATTTGCTGAACGGATATAATTCAGTTTTCGAACTTGACCCATTTGCATCTTTTGTCTCTCAAATGCGTCCTTATTTTCGGGGTGACATTGAAGTTGCTATAAACCAAAATAAGCTATTTCGAATTCTCGAACTTATTAGAACTCTTACTTTCATCGAGAATGATGGGCAAAAAATGGATCAAAGCCCCCACGGAAAAATCATGAAGGGGTTCTATGACAAACTCCAGTCAGAAATCGCATTTTTGGGACTTGAAGAGGATGTCGTTCAGAAAAAGGCCTATGAATGTCTGTCAAACTCTTATTCGTCAAGATATAAATTAAATGGATATGAAAAATCATGTTAAACCATCCACATGACAGACAAGTAAGGGTGACTTACTCTGCTTTGTCGGAGTGGGGTGAGAGAGGTGTCCTCTATTTAGGAACTCTCGGCGCTGTCTTCATGAAACCAAGAAGTTTGTTTGAGGTGTTGGCGTGGTGGTTGTTGGCCGCGTTGTTACTTGTGCTTTTGTGCGTCATGTTGCGGAGATTTCACAAAAGTAACCCACAGTTTTCCAATTTTAAGAAGTGGAATGCTATAAAATTAACGGTAGCATGCTTGATCGTGTCTTTAATTGCGGGGAAATCGATTGAATTAACATTCGGTGCGCACTCTTCCATTGATAATATTATTCCTGTAGCATCGTTTTTTCTCGCGATATTTGGGCTTTGCATTTCGACACTAATTTTTTTCACTGTATCGCGGGATAAAACGATAAAAATGCTTGAATATGTGAGAAAAACAACAGAAATACTTCGCGAATCAGGCGATGATGATGTTGTTTACATGATTGCTCCAACTTTTTGTCCAGGATTATCATCTCAAGATCCCAAAATAATGCATGCACAAGAAAAACTTCAAAAAATTATTAAAAAAAAGTTTTCTTCCTCTCATAAAAAAAACAAATTGGCATTCTTGACTACAGGTATAGACAATATAGAGAAGTTCTTGAAAAAAATAGAAGAGGCCGATAGTTTGCCTTTCGCATTGCCCGATGGCGATTTGCATCTGTTATTACACAGCATTTTTGGAGTGTGCGATTATTCTACTATTGATGAGGCAAAAGAGGTTGCTAATGTAAAGTATAAAAAAATGAAAGCCCTTTTAGGGGACATTTCGTTCGTGCCGCTGGGTAAAAATTTTCTTACGGGAATTGAAAGTTTTGTTGTTGGAAAGGCTGGACTTCTTTCAGCGAAAGCAAATGTTGTAGAACAGTTACGAAAAGGTCCCATTTGTGGTTTTCTTGCAACAGCAAATGTTACCAAGGGGCGGTACTATCTGGGAGCGTTTACGATCAACGAAGATTTTGTTACATACTTTGAGGGAACGGAATTTATGAACGAAGGGATCTCACTTCAAATGACGAAGTTCCTTGACTCTTTCATTGCTGAAAATAAGGCTGTCGCCCCAAAGTAGTTGGTTATGCAAATATATATTTTCATAATTTTAGATACCGTAATCAATGTCCTTTTGGCGTTCTCTTTTGCAATTATTTATAGCTCTACTCGTTTCTTCCACATTTTTCATGCAATTGTATTGACTACGGCGGCTTACTTCACTTATTTGTTTTTACAACAAATACAGTTTCCTGTTTGGTTCGCCATAACGTTAGCAACCGTTTGCGCCACAAGTATTGGTCTTTTGTCAGACGCTATTTTTTATAGACCATTACGTAAACATGGCGTTTCGCCGATGGCGCTGATGATCGCCTCGCTGGGGCTCTACACGGTTCTGCAGAATGTGATTTCGATGGTTTGGGGGGATGACACGAAGAGCGTACGGACTGGGGAGATCAAAGTCGGACATGAGTTTTTGGGAGCCTACATTACTGACATTCAAATCATCACTGTCGCGGTCTGCTTGACGCTGTTTCTAGCGTGTGTGCTGTTCATGAAGTACAGCCGGATCGGGCGGAACATCCGCGCGGTGGCGAGCAATCCCGAGCTTGCCAACATCGTGGGCATCTCTTCCGACCGGACCATTTTGTGGGCGTTCGGTATCGGGTCGGCGCTGGCGGCCGTGGCGGGCATCCTCATTGCGTTCGATACGGACATGACGCCGACCATGGGATTCCGCTGGTTGCTGTACGGCGTGGTGGCGATGATCATCGGCGGTGTGGGCAGCACATGGGGACTGGTCGGCGGGGCGTTGCTGTTGGCGACGGCGCAACATTTGGCGGCGTATTACATCGGTAGCCAATGGATGGACGCCGTGGCGTATGTGATCCTGATCCTGTTCCTGATCGCCCGCCCGCTCGGCTTCAGCGGAAAACGGTTGAAGAAGGTGGAGGTGTAAGCCATGGAATACCTCTTGCATCTCCTGATTCTGGTCGGCATCTATGTCATGTTGTCGCAGAGCCTGAATCTGTCTGCCGGGTTCGGCGGTATGATCTCTTTGGCTCATGCCGGATTTTATGGCGTGGGAGCCTATACGGCGGCGTTACTGGCGGTCAAAAGTCACTTTCCCTTCCTCGTGTCTCTGCCGGTCGCCATGCTGTTGAGCGGAATCTTGGCTCTGGTGGTTTCTGCCATTGCTCTGCGCACAATCGACGATTATTTTGTGATCTGCACGCTGGGCATACAGGTCATCGTTTTCTCCCTCATGAACAACTGGATGGGGTTGACACGCGGACCGCTGGGTATTCCCGGCATTCCAAATATCCGTCTGTTTGGCATCGCAGTGGAAAGTAAAGAAGCGTTCCTGCTGCTCGTTCTTTTTTTTGTTGCGATAACTTTTTTTGCTGTCAAGAAGCTGACCGATTCTTCGTTCGGGCGGACACTGCGGGCATTGAGCGAGGATGAGATTTTCACGAAATCGCTGGGCAAGAATGTTTATCTGACCAAGGTGGTCGCCTTCACCGTCAGTGCGATGCTCGCGGCCGTACCGGGTGCGCTCTATGCTCACTATATCAGTTATATCGATCCGACCAGCTTCACTGTAGACGAATCCATTTTCATCCTCGCCATTGTCATTCTCGGCGGGATGCGGAACTTGTGGGGAAGCGTGTTCGCTGCGGCCTTTCTTGTACTGTTGCCCGAAGCGCTGCGGTTTGTCGGTATGCCCGGTGCGATTGCGGCAAACATGAGGCAGATCATTTATGGCGGCATTCTGGTCGCCATGATGTTTCGCGGGACAGCGGGCAAGACTCATATTTGCGCTAAACCAAACGTCGAGCGCCCAACTTCATTGTGAAAGTGGGGCGTTCGACGTTCAGCGGTTTTCAGCCTTTGACGCCTGCGGCGGAGCGGAGGGCGGCGACGCGGTTGATTTTTTCCACGGGAATTGGTAG
>Ga0183095_11125_pt1 | contig 31240 bp, 46 predicted proteins | sample BioMet4_FD_130346 | JGI IMG/M metagenome (GOLD analysis project Ga0183095, IMG submission 130346) | Microbial communities from bioreactor (seeded with sewage sludge) at LBNL, California, USA - Biofuel metagenome 4 (v2) (version 3) | ecosystem: Engineered > Bioreactor > Anaerobic > Unclassified ...
TGGGCACGCTGCTGGGCGGCAGCAGTTCCGGCGTGGACAGCGGTTCGCTGAGCCAGTACGCCTCCTTCTTTGGCAAGAATCACGTCGACACCGGTTCCCTGGTGCTGACGGAGAAGGACGGCGGCAAGGTCCTCGCCCTGAGCGACGACCAGTGGAAGCTGATCCACACCATCGAGCTCAATGTCTGGGCGGATGACGGCACCGGCTATCTGGATCTCGGCCTCGACAACGTCTTCGATTTTGACAGCGACGGCGACCTGAAGATGGATTATGACGGCACCTGGCTGGCATTGAACGGCCAGCCGGTCGCCTACTATCTGACCAGCGACGAATATTATGAAGACGGCACCTACCGCATCGACGGCTACATTCCGGCCATGCTGAACGGCCAGCGTGCCAACATCCTGGTCGAATTCACCGACCAGAACAAGAACGGCGCCGTGCTGGGCGCCCAGGCCGTGTATGATTCCGCGACCGAAGGCAAAGGCCTCATCACCATCCAGGACGGCGACCAGATCGACTTCCTGTGCGACTACTATGACTACAGCGGCAATTATTCCAACACCTATTATCTGGGCGACCAGATGACCGTCAGCAACGGCCTGACCCTGTCCAATGTGACCCTGACCGGAACTAGCCTGAGCTACTGCTACCGGCTGACCGATCTCTATGACGCCCACACATGGACGCCGATTCTCTCCTACAGCAGCAACTGATCCAGAAAATTGATACTCTCCGGAGGCGCTTCCAGGCGCCTCTTTTTTTTGCATCATCCCTGTTGACAACTTGTCAACCCATGGCTATACTGAACATTGTTCAGTTTGAGGAGGTACCATGAATACTGTCGTGACATCCCGGGAACAGATCCTGGCGGCCAGCCGCCAGCTGATACTGGAAAAAGGCATCTCCGCCCTCAACATGCGGGCGGTCGCGGGCCGCTGCAATGTCGCCGTCGGCTCCGTCTACAACTACTTCCCTTCCAAGGCCGATCTCATCAATGCGGCCGTGGCGGACGTCTGGGAGGACATCTTCCGGACGGACGACCTGGGCGCCAGCCCTTCCTTCCCGGCGTGCGTGCAGAGAATCTTCACGAACTTCCAGAACGGCTCCCGCCGCTATCCCGGCTTCTTCACGCTGCACTCCATGGGCTTCGCCGCCGAGGAGCGCGCCGAAGGCCGGCGCACGATGGACCGCTTCTTCGACAGCCTGCGCGCCGCGATGCGCCAGGCCCTGGACAACGATCCGCGCGTGCGGCGCAACGCCTTCTCAAAGCAGTTTGATGAGGAGGACTTCCTCAATCTCGTCTTCTCCTCCTGCGTCGCCCTGACGCTGGAACACCGCAGATCCTGCGATGCCCTGCTGGAAACCATCCGGCGCTGCATCTACTGATAAAGAAAGGACTTGATACTATGCAGGCAATCTTTGAAACACTGTTTGACATCGTCTATCTCTCCACCGTCATCACCCTCGGCATCCGCATGATGAAGCGGGGAAAGGATATTCCCCAGTACCGCCTCTACGGCCTGATGGCCGTCGTGCTGGGATGCGGGGATTCCTTCCACCTGGTGCCCAGGGCAGTCGCCCTTTGCACCACCGGCCTGGCCAGCTATACGGCCGCGCTGGGCATCGGCAAGCTGATCACCTCCGTCACCATGACCGTCTTCTACGTCATCCTCTATTTCGTCTGGCGCGAGCGCTATCACATCCAGGGCCAGGCTAGCCTGACCATCTGGGTCTATCTGCTGGCCGCCGCCCGCATCATCCTCTGCCTGTTTCCGCAGAATGAATGGACCAGCGCCATGCCGTCCCTGGCCTGGGGCGTCTACCGCAACATTCCCTTCACCCTGCTGGGCCTGCTGGTCGTTGTGCTCTGGTACCGGAGCGCGAAGGAGCAAAAGGACACGCCGTATCAGTATGTCTGGCTGTCCATCGTCATCTCGTTCGCCTGCTATCTGCCGGTCGTGCTGCTGGCCGAGCGCTATCCGCTGGTCGGCATCCTGATGATTCCGAAGACCTGCGCCTATGTCTGGACCGTCTGGATCGGCTACAGCGACATGAGGCACACCTTAAAGGAGGAGCACTGACATGAAAAAGCTCAACCGTCTGGCCTTTCTCTACGCTCTGCTGGCCATCGCCGCCGGCGTCTTCTACCGCGAATTCACGAAGTTCTACGCCTTCACCGGCCTGACCATGCTGAGGGCCATGCACGTCCATCTGTTCGTCTTCGGGTTCATCCTGTTCCTGGTCCTCGCCCTCTACGCGGACCGCTACCCGCTGCTGGAAGAGAAGAAGTTCCACACCTTCCTGCTGCTGTGGAACATCGGCCTGCCCGGCACCGTCGGCATGATGCTGATCCACGGCATCCTGCAGGTTCTGGGAACCACACTGTCCGGCGGCACGGCAGCCATGATCGCCGGCATTGCGGGCATCTTCCACCTGCTGCTGACCATCGGCCTTATCCTGCTGTACCAGTGCTGCCAGAAAGTCCTGCCGCAGTAGCCGGGAAGCAGATCCTCCGGGATCTGCTTTTTTTTGCCGCGCTTCCGGCCCCGAAACGGCGGTCCGGCGGCAAACCGGCGGACATCCGCTGCCGCAACGGGGGAAAATATCAAAATGCTCGCTTTGTGTCCTGTATTTCCAAAGCGGCGGATGGTATTCTCTGGGTATCAGAAAGGGGCCCGGACAAATGGACCAGATCAAAATCGGAAATTTCTTCAAGGAGCTCCGCAGGGAGAAGAACATCACCCAGGAACAGCTGGCAGAACATCTGAATGTTTCCAGGCGGACCGTATCCCGGTGGGAAACCGGCAGCAATCTGCCGGATCTGGATCTGCTGATCGAAATGGCGGATTACTACAATGTGGATCTTCGGGAACTGCTCGACGGCGAGCGGAAAGGCGCAGAAATGGACAAGGAACTGAAGGAGACCGTCCTGAAGGTCGCCGATTACAGCAATGAGGAAAAGCAGAAGCTCACCCGGCGGATGCACATTCTGTTCCTCGGCGGACTTGCTGCCGCCATCCTTTTCCTGATTCTCTATTTCACGGACCGGACGGACAATATGCTCGGCGGCTTCTGTCTGGGCGTCACCCTGGGAACGATGATTGCCGGTGTCCTCATGACCAGCCGGTATGCCCTGCAGATCCGGGCTTTCAAGAGAAAACTGTTCCATCTGCAGTGAAGCCCCGGCTACATCTGTTCCGCGGATTCTTGCAGAATCCGCTTTTTTGTTTCCGCTTTTACGCAATTTGACCTGAAATTAACCAAATGACCCATGCAGGGCCGGGCCTTTTTTCTTACAATGAAACTGGAAACCCGCCTTGTCATTTTTCCCTTCTGAACCGCATTCTCTTGTCCGCCGGGGAAAGATTACCCTATAATAGAGGCAGAGGAAGCATGCGGGAAGCCGGAGAAACCGGCAGGCCCGGACCATCATACAGACAAACTGAAAGGAGTTTACGAGTATGGGATTAATTGCAGCTGCATTAGGCACATTCAACGGCGTCATGGCCGATCAATGGAAGGAGTACTTCTATTGTGACGCACTTGGGGCGGATGTCATCGCCGTCAAGGGACAGAAACGGGTTTCCGGACGCTCCGCCAACACCAGCGGTTCGGACAACATCATCTCCGACGGTTCCGTCATCGCCGTCGCTGACGGTCAGTGCATGATCATCGTCGAGCAGGGCGCGGTCGTTGAAATCTGCGCCAAGCCAGGCGAATACAAGTATGACGCCAAGAGCGAGCCGACCATTTTCCAGGGCAATCTCAGCGATTCCATCAAGCAGGTCTTCGAACAGATGGGCAAGAGATTCCAGTTCGGCGGCCAGCCGGCCAATGACCAGCGCGTCTATTACTTCAACACCAAGGAGATCGTCGGCAACAAGTACGGCACGCCGTCTCCGGTTCCCTTCCATGTCTATCAGGCCAATGCCGGCATCGATCTGGACATCCGCGTCAAGTGCTTCGGCGAGTACAGCTACAAGGTCACCAACCCGATCCTGTTCTATACGAACGTCTGCGGCAACTTTGACGGCGAGTACACCAGAGACAAGATTGACAGCCAGCTCAAGACCGAACTGCTGACGGCTCTGCAGCCGGCCTTCGCGAAGATCAGTGCGATGAACATCCGCTACTCCGAGATCCCGGCCCACACCACCGAACTGGCGCAGTCCCTGAACACGGAACTGTCCGCGAAGTGGAAGGATCTGCGCGGCATTGAAATCGTCTCCTTCGGCGTCTCCTCCATCACGGCGGACCCGGAAGACGAGGAAACCATCAAGCAGATGCAGAAGAACGCCGCTTACAAGGATCCTACCCTGGCGGCGGCAACCCTGGTCGGAGCGCAGGCTCAGGCCATGCAGGATGCAGCCAAGAACACCAACGGCGCCGCGATGGCCTTCATGGGCACGAACATGGCGCAGGCGGCCGGCGGCATCAATGCCCAGAACCTCTACGCGATGGGCGGCCAGCAACAGCAGCAGGCACCGGCAGCGCCGGCGGCCGGCGAGTGGGTCTGCCCGAAGTGCGGCGCCAAGAACACCGGCAAGTTCTGCTCCCAGTGCGGAACCCCGAAACCGGAGACCGGTGAATGGACCTGCCCGAAGTGCGGCGCCAGGAACACCGGCAAATTCTGCACGCAGTGCGGAACCGCCAAGCCGGAATAACCAACCCTGAATTTCATCCAGCAAACGGCCGGAGATTTCCGAGATGCAGTCCGGAAAGAACCGGCCGTTTCTTTCCGGAGAATCCGTATGATTTTCCGGATAGAAAGGAAGCCCTATGGCTGATCAGGTAACAGAATACAAATGTCCCGCATGCACAGGCCCGCTTCACTTTGACGCGAAGCTCGGCAAGCTGAAATGCGATTACTGCGGATCCGTCTACACCCCGGAAGAGATCGAGGCGATCTACAAGGAGAAGGATGAAGCCGCAGCTGCCCAGGGTTCCCAGACCCAGTGGGCGAATGACACCAACCAGTGGACGGAAGAAGAGGCGAAGCATCTGCGCGCCTATTCCTGCCCGTCCTGCGGCGCCCAGCTGATCTGCGATGAGAACACCGTCGCCTCCAGCTGTCCCTACTGCGGCAATCCGACCGTCGTGCCGGCGCAGTTCTCCGGCGCCCTGAAACCGGATTACGTGATTCCGTTCCTGCTCGACAAGGATCAGGCGGTCGCCGCGCTGCAGCAGTACTACCGCGGCAAGAAGCTGCTGCCCAGCGCCTTCGCGGCGAAGAACCACATTGAAGAGATCAAGGGCGTCTACGTGCCCTTCTGGCTGTTTGACGGCACCGCCGATGTCCACTACCAGGCGCATGCGACCCGCGTCAGCAGCTACGTTCAGGGCGATGACCAGGTCACGGTGACCGAGCATTACCGCGTCGTCCGTGACGGCGACATCGTGTTTGAAAAGGTGCCGGTGGACGGCTCCAGCAAGATGCCGGATGAACTGATGGATGCCATTGAGCCTTTTGACTACGAGGCCATGGTGCCCTTCTCCTCCGCCTATCTGCCGGGCTATCTGGCCGACAAGTATGACCAGGATTCCGCGGCCAGCCAGAAGCGCGCCTATGACCGCATGAACAATTCCGCGATCAGCACCATCTCCGCTTCCGTGGCCGGCTACAGTTCCGTCGCGCCGGAAGCGGAGAATGTGGACATCCAGAACGGCAAATCGCATTACGCCTTCCTGCCGGTATGGATGCTTTCCACCAAGTACAACGGCAAGAACTATCTGTTCGCCATGAACGGCGAAACCGGCAAGATGATCGGCGACCTGCCGATCGATCCCGGCAAGACCGCGCTCTGGTTCTGCGGCGTCGCCGGCGGCCTGATGGCTCTGCTGGCAGCCATGCTGCTGGTGAAGTGGGGGTGATGGCGATGAAGAAGAAAATTCTGGCTCTTGCGGCCGCCTTCCTCGCTCTCTTTGCATGCATGCTTCCGGTCCGGGCGGCTTCAACCTATGTTGTGGACCAGGCCGGCATCCTGAACAGCTCCGAGCAGGCGATGCTGGAGAAGCAGGCGGCAGGTCTGTCAGAGCAGTACCAGTGCGGCGTCTACATCGTCACCGTCAGCGACTTCACACAACTGGCAGACTACGTCGACATCCGTTCGTTTGCGGAAGCCTACTACAAGCAGAACGGACTGGGCATGGGCTCCCAGCAGAGCGGCATCCTGCTGGTTCTGTCCATGGCCGAGCGTGACTATTCCCTGATCGCCTACGGCAACGGCAATACCATCCTGACCGACTACGGCCGGGAACAGATGCTGAACAACGACATTCTGCCGAAGCTGAGTGATGATGATTACTACGGCGGCTTCAGCGCCTATCTCACGACGACCGGCGAATATCTGAAGCTGGCCGCGGCAGGAACTCCCTTCGACGTCAACTCGGATCCGGCCAAGCTGGCGATGGAACGCATGATCAAGATCGGCGTCGTCATCGGCGTGCCGCTGATTGCCGCGCTGATCGTCGTCCTGGTTCTGCGCAAGCAGATGAAGACCGCCGGCGTCCTGACAACGGCTGGCGGCTACATCGTCAAGAACGGCGTGAACATGCGCACCACGCAGGATCAGTTCCTGTACCGCAATGTCGTGCGCGTGCCGATTCCGCGCAATGTCAACCGCAGCGGCGGGGGCGGCGGAGGCGGTACGACCATCTCCAGCTCCGGTTTCTCCGGCAGCTCCGGCAAGTTCTGAGAATTCATGCAAAAGGCTCATCCGGGAATGAAACGGATGAGCCTTTCTTGTGCGCCGCTTTCAGTGAATCAGCTGCTGGCCGCCATAGACCGCCAGGATGCCCATGCTGACGCTGACCAGAATGTACAGCAGCGCCAGGCCGGTCTTGCCGCCGGTAAACAGCGTATTGGATTCGTAGGCGAAGGTGGAGAATGTGGTGAAGCCGCCGCAGACGCCGACCTTCAGCATCAGAACCAGCCGCGGCGAAACTTCCGGGTTCTTCGCCGCCCAGGCGCTGATCAGGCCCAGGACGAAGGAGCCGGCGATGTTGATCGCCATCGTCTTGTACGGAAAACCGCTGGTGCCGCTGACCGGGATCTTCCCGGCCAGGTAACGCAGAATGCTGCCGATCATGCCGCCGAAGCCGACGGCGATGCAGTCCATCATGCTTTCATATCCTCCATTCTCGATGTTTTGAATCTGCTCTCCCTCCGTCCAAAAAAGCTGACGTCCCTGCAACTCATAAGAGATGCAGAAGTCGTCAGCTTGTTCAGCGGTTTGGGGTTTCCCCGGGGGAGAACTTCATTCCCGCTATCACAGTACCACAAAACCGGATGGCTGCGCAACGGACTTCGCTCAATCCGGTTCCACAGTGAAGTAGAGATACGCCGGATCATTTTCGGAGCGGTCCGTCACATACCAGCCCAGTGAGAATTCGAGGCCGGATGCCTGCGCGGACTGGAACATGTCCACATTGTCCGTATCCTTCAGGAACGGCTGCGCCAGGGAATCCGGCAGGGCGGAATAATCCAGCAGCGAGGCCGGTCTGGCCTCGACGCCGCTGTCCTTCAGCAGGCCGTTCATCTCCTGGACGGCGGTGTTGAAGCGGGCCAACTGGCCGGCCTGATTGAGACTGGTATCCGCAAGCAGATGATAATGGACCGATTCGATCTGTCCGTACCGGTTCAGATACAGCGAAGTATAGGCATCATCCGATGTCTCCCGGGTGCAGATCACGGAATACTCATGGGTCTGCGTGACCGAGGGATCCGTCACGATCACCCGGTAGTTCTGTTTCTCAAACACCGTCTTGATCCTGGTCTCCGCCGCGCCGACGATCTGGATGATCTGCTTCTGTTCCGCAATGGAATTCAGGTACTCCGGGACGAACGATCCGCACAGGATCAGCAGCGGCAGCAGCACGACCATGACCGTGACGCCGTTTTCCGCCGGCACCTGGATGCCGTACTGCTTGGCGGCGCGGTACGCTCTGCGCCGGGCGCCCGCAGACAGATTCTGCGACAGCCAGCTCGTGCCTGCCGTATGCACGGTCCTGTCTCCTTCAATCGCTTTCCATTCCGGCTTGTCCATGCCCTTGACCAGCGTGATCAGCGACCACAGGAACAGTCCCAGCATGGCCGCGGTCAGACCCAGGCACACCGAGAGCCCGGGATAGTAGATGCCGGTCGAATTGAAGCGGATCTCATCCGTCATCACCAGCACCAGCCAGACCAGCGGTACGGCGAATGTCGTCAGGATCGCCGGCATCGGCACCGCCGACAGCTTGCAGTATCTGCGGATCAGTTCCTCCCGCTCTTTCGATTCCATATGCATTTTCCCCCTTGCAGTCTGAATCATTGAATAGGAATATTCAACGCACCCGCACGGCGGCGGCGACGCCGTCTCCGATCTCCGGATGATAGTCGCACGCGAAGCGCGGCTCCACCCGCAGCCATTCCCGGAAGGCGCGGATCTTGCGCGTCATCTGCAGGGTGCTGCGGTTGTGGGACAGTTGTGGATGATCGACGATACCGTGGAAGCACAGGTTGTCGAAGAAGAAAACCGTCCCCTTATGCGAATACGGATAGAAGTGTTCCAGATGGCTGCGGTACTGCGACTTCGCCGCATCGATGAAAATCATATCATAGACCCGCTCCGGCTGATAGTTCACGGCGTCGATGACATGGACATGGATGCGGTCCGCCAGGCCGGCGTCCGCAATGTTGCGCACCGCCTGAGCGGCGCTGGCCGGATCGATCTCCAGCGTGTCGACCGTGATGTCCGGGCGCACGGAGGCCATCGCAATCGCGGAACAGCCGACCGCGCAGCCGGCTTCCAGAACGGCTTTGATGTCCGGACGCGAGCGGATGCAGGCGCACAGAAAATCCAGTCCGCCGTCCTGCATGACGGGAACGCCCTGCGCCTTCGCCTGTGCTCTCAGCTCTGCCAGTTCCATTCAGCAGTTCCCCGTATAGACATCGTTCAGATACTCCGCCGCGATGTCCCGCAGATGATAGATGACGCGGGGATCGGTCGCCGGAATCTGATAGTGATAGCGCGGGAAGTAGCGCGACAGGATCAGCGGGATATCCGGATCCAGGGAGGCCAGCCACTGCGCCTCCTCACGGATGAACTGCTCATCGTCGTTCTTGCCCGGAATGACAAGCGTGGTGACTTCCACATGGCACCTGTCATGGCAGTAGGCGATCGCATCCTTTACCGCGTTCAGGCTGCCGCCGATCTCCCGGTAGAAGGAAGCCGGTCCTTTCAGGTCGATGTTCAGGGCGTCGAGATACGGCGCCGTCTTCTCCCAGACCGGCAGGGAAACCGAGCCGTTGGTCACGGCGACGATCTGCTTGCCCTGATCTTTGACCCGTCTGGCGACATCGATGATGTACTCATAATCGATCATCGGCTCATTGTAGGTGAAGGCGATGCCCAGATTGTCCGGCGTTTCCAGCACCCGGGCCGCCATCGCATCGGCATCGATGAAGCACCAGTCCACGCTGTTCTGGTCCGCCATCGAGATCATGGAATTCTGGCAGAACGGACAGGAAAAGTTGCAGCCGTAGCTGCCGATGGACAGAATCCGCGTGCCCGGATGAAAGCGCATGAGCGGCTTCTTCTCAATCGGATCCATGGCCATGGAGGTGATGCGGCCGTAGTTGACCGCGACGCTCCGGCCGTTTTCATTCCGGCGGGCACGGCAGCGGCCGTACTGCCCTTCGGAAAGCAGGCAGTGATGCATGCATACTTCACAGCGGACCGGTTCAGACATGTCGGACAACCTCAAAGCGGGACAGCTCGATGCCGGTCTCCTCCGGATCGATGCCGGCCTTCGAGCAGGCGATGCGGATCTGCTGGTCCGCCGTATCGACGCCGTCGAGATCCGGCAGCAGCAGTCCCTGCCGCTGATCCTTGCGGACGATGACGCCGTAGCGCCTGGGATCCAGCTCTTCTGCGGACGCGATCGGCTCGGCATCGCCGAGCACATCCACGCTGATTTCCAGAAACGGCAGTTCCTTCGCTTCGACCGGTTCAAAGCGCGGATCCCGCGAACAGGCGCTGACCGCGTTATGGATGATCTCTTCGGCCAGGCTGCGGCGGGTCGCCGCAATCGTGCCGATGCATCCGCGCAGGCTGCCGTGCTCATGCAGGGAGACAAAGGCTCCAGCCCGCGTCTTCAGCAGTGCCTCAGGCAGATCCTCCGGCGTCTTCAGAATGCGGCGGTCCCGGACCCAGCTGGTCAAGGACTGCCGGGCCAGGCATACATAGGCGTCTTCCTTCTCGGCCAGACGGGAAGCCTTGTCAGCCTCCTTCTGTTCATACTGATCCAGGAAGTTCCGCTTTGCGTCCGGACCGCCGATGTCATAGACGACAACGCCGTAGCCGACGCCGAAGGTGTTCTCATGGCTCAGCACATGCGGCGTGACATCGGTACGGTCAAGCGCGCCCGCCATCATGACGAACGAGCGGTGGCCGCACTCCATGGCCTTCTGGCAGAAATTCTCATCGTATTCCAGCAGCTCGCCGAACGCGCCGCGTCCCATCGTGTCCATGATGCGGGCGTCATACTCCGGGCCTTCCGGCTGATAGCCGTAGGGGCCGTCCTGTTTCTGGCAGTGGGCGAGGTCGCCGCTGGCGACCCAGGCGATGCGCCGGCCCAGCTGTTCGGCCGCCTGGGCAGCTGCCTGGCCGAGCTGATAATGCATGTCGAGCGGCAGACCGGACAGGCCGATGCGCACATAGCGGAACCGCTTCACATTATTTCTCAGGAAATACAGCGGCACCATGGTGCCGTGGTCCAGCATGCGGTCGCGCTCATACTCCGTGCCGCCGGGGATGCCATCTTTTGATAAAAGTTCTGTGATGCGGCGCGTCAGCTCTTCATCGTAGGCAATCTCAAAGCGCACGCCGACGGCGTTGAACTGGGCCAGATCCCCGTACGCCTGATCGCCGGAAGAGATCTGGAAATAGTCCCGGTACATGGTGGCGTGGGGCGACGAGATGATGATCGTGTCCGGGGCCGCGTCCGCGACCTCCTGCATCGCCTGTTCATAGGCATCCAGCGTCTTCTGGATTTTCTTCTCCTCGCCGCGGCCGACTTCCCTGACCGCAATCGGCGGATGCGGAACCATCACTGCTTTTACTATCATGACCGTTCACTTCCTCTGCTTTCATTATAGTCAAATCGGCCGGACCCGTCGCGGCCGTCCAAAAAGGACCGGGTTTTCCCGGTCCTAGAGCAGCTTCAGATTGTAGGGATCGATCTTGTAGATGACGTCCTTGCGCTCGACGACGACGCGGATGCGCTTCATCAGCTCGGCGTCGCTGCGGATGTTCATCAGCAGCTCCCGGGTCGGATTGACCGCGCAGGGATGGCCGGTGTTCTCGAACATCGTCAGGTCGCCGTTGGTGTCGCCGTAGGACCAGCACTCCATCAGATCCAGGTCGTACTGCTCGGCCAGCTGCTTCATCGCCTTCAGCTTGGACTTGCTGTCCCACATCGGCACGATCTCGCCGGTATAGATGCCGTTTGCATCCGTCTTGTAGACGGTGCCGCGGTAGTCGTCAAACTGATGCTTCTTCGCCATCTCCGCGACCAGCTCATTCGGAGAGCCGGAGATGACGATGACCAGGTGGTTCTCCTTCCTGTGCCGCTCGAGTTCCCGGCGGGTGAACTGGTAGACGCGCTCGCCCTTCTGTTCGACGACGCGGCGCGCAATCTGTTCGATGTGTTCCTTCGAGATGCCGATGGTGGTCTCCTTGAAGATCTCGACCATCTTGGACAGGTACTCATCGTATTCGCCCTGGCGCCGGTCCCACAGCATAAACGCCGGCCGCACGTCATCGGTCCACTTTTCCGGAGCGATGATCTCATGTGTGACCATCTTCTTGAAGACTTCGGTGATCAGGCCCTCCCGGTAGAGAGTGCCGTCAATGTCGAAGAATGCGGCTTTGCGCTTGCGTACGGACATGACAGAGTCCTCCTGTTCAGTTCTTGAGGCTGTTGATCGGGGAAGGAATGCGGCCGCCGCGCCGGATCATGTCCTCGGCGCTGACGCTCTTGACCGGCATGACCGGAGCCCGCCCCAGCAGGCCGCCGAATTCCACCATGTCGCCGACCTTTTTGCCCAGGGCCGGAATCAGCCGGCAGGCGGTCGTCTTGGAGTTGATCATGCCGATGGCGGCTTCATCCGCGATCAGCGCGGACAGCGTGGCGGCGCTGGTGTCGCCCGGCACCACGATCATGTCCAGGCCGACCGAGCAGACCGCCGTCATCGCTTCCAGTTTCTCAATGCACAGGGTGCCCGCCTTGGCCGCATCGATCATGCCGGCATCCTCCGACACCGGGATGAAAGCGCCGGACAGGCCGCCGACCGCGGAACTGGCCATGACGCCGCCCTTCTTGACCGCGTCATTCAGCATCGCCAGGCAGGCCGTTGTGCCCGGACCGCCGCACTGCTCCAGACCGATCTCTTCCAGAATATGCGCAACCGAATCACCGACCGCCGGCGTCGGCGCCAGAGAAAGGTCGACGATGCCGAACGGCACGTTCAGACGTTTCGCCGCCTCCGTGCCGACCAGCTGGCCGACGCGGGTGATCTTGAAGGCCATCTTCTTGATGACCTCGGCGATCTCATCCATGGTCTTGTCCTTGCCGGCATTGCGCACCGCCACGCGCACGACGCCGGGTCCGCTGACGCCGACGTTGATCGCGCAGTCCGGCTCGCTGACGCCGCAGTAGGCGCCGGCCATGAACGGATTGTCCTCGACGGCGTTGCAGAACACAACCAGCTTGCTGGCTCCAAAGCATTCATGATCCCTGGTCAGCTCGGCCGTCTTCTTGACGATCTCACCCATCTTGCGCACGGCGTCCATGTTGATGCCGGCGCGGGTGGAGCCGATGTTGACGCTGCTGCAGACCAGGTCCGTGCAGGCCAGGGCTTCCGGGATGGACTCGATCAGCTCGAGGTCGCCCCTGGTCATGCCCTTCTGGACCAGGGCTGTATAGCCGCCGACAAAGTTGATGCCGATGTCCTTGGCCGCCCGGTCCAGGGTCTTCGCATACTTGACGCAGTCGCCGCCGGACACGCTCTGCAGCAGCGCGATCGGCGTCACCGCGACGCGTTCGTTGATGATGGGGATGCCGTACTGGCGGGAAATGGCCTGGGCCGTCTCCACCAGTTTGCCCGCCCGCGACGTGATCTTCTTGTAGATCTTCTCGCAGGAACGGTCAATGTCGGTATCGGCGCAGTCCAGCAGCGAGATCTCCATCGTGATGGTGCGGATGTCGAGGCACTCCTCGTGGATCATCCGGATGGTTTCGAGAATGTTCTCCTGTGTGATCATGGCCGTGCCTCAGATCCGGTGCATGGCATTGAAGATGTCTTCATGCATGACGCGGATCTCCAGCGCCTTCTCGCGGCCGTCGCGCTCGAAATCCTCGGCGAACTTGTTGAAGGACTGGTCGTCCTCGGGAAACTCGACCACCATGATCATGGTGAACAGGCCCTGGGTCAGGTTCTGCGTGATGTCGAGAATGTTGGCGTTGTGCTCGGCTGTTTCCCGGGTAATGAAGGCCAGAATGCCGGGATGGTCCTTTCCTACTGCGGAAATCACTGCTTTCATAGAGTTCTTCCTTTCCGCGTCAGCTTTCGGCGCGCAGATCGTCCAGTGAGAGGCCGCAGTAGTACAGTTCCATCTGCAGGCTGCTCTTGGCGTTTTTCATCTGAGTGATATAGGTGTCGTCGCAGGTCCCTGTGCTGGTGCCGGACGCAAAGTCATAGGTGCAGGCATCGTAGATTCCCTTGTCGCTCTTCCAGTTGTAGATATAGCTGATCGTGTAGTTCTCATAGGTGAAGATGTGGTTCGTGAAGTCGATGATGTAGGCTTCATTGGTATTGAAGGTCGTGCCGTAGGTGCCGTTGTCCGCGATGGTATAGCCCAGGCGGCTGATCAGCCGCTTCTGGAAGGTCGCGGTGACGGTCGCTTCAGCGCTGTCGTCATCGGTCGTCTCCGTCGTGATCTTGGATGTGTCAATGTCCTGATAGCTGACATAGGAGGCCAGGCTGTTCTCGACGTCCGCACTCAGCGTCACCTGGGCGCTGCCGATCTGGGCGTAGTTCAGTTCGCTGGCGAAGGCGATCTTCACCGGCGAGGAGTCCTGCGATACGGAGATCGTGAAGGCGGATGTCTCCTTGATGAAGGCGCCGTCGGCTGCGAAGGTGTCCGTGATCGTGCCGGCGCTGACCGCGTAGTCGGAATATTCCGAGAGACCGTAGGAATCGTAGCGTGAAGAGAAGATGCTCTTGGCCGCATCCGCACTCAGCGTCATCGTGTAGACGGTGCCGTCTTCTGAACTGCCGGCCGTGATGCTGTCAATCTGGCTTTTCCCGGGCAGCAGCGGATCCATCGGCACCAGCATCGTCTTCTTCAGGTCGTCGACGCTCATGTCCTCATAGTAGGAGACGCCGTTGTAGGTGTTGTACAGCCGGCCGCCTTTGTACCAGCCGCTGATCGTGCTGGCCATGCCGTTGTTGTCGATGTTCTGGCTGAGCTGTCCCGCCGGGTCGCTGCCGATGCCGCTCAGCGTCAGCACACCGTCCAGCAGGAAGCTCTGCATGGTATCGTCGCTGAAGGTCATGTCGTAGCTTTCCTTGACGGCTGCCGTCCAGGCGCTGGCCTGGGGTTGGTTCTGGTATGCCGCCTGGTAGGCGGCATAAGCGTCCCCGCTCACAGCGGAAGCAACCGGGGAGGAAGAGTCGGAGGGCGACGGGGAAGCCGCCGCCGAAGCGGTGCCGGAAGCGCACCCGCTCAGGAACAATCCAGCCGCCAGAAGGCAGGCTGTCATACGCGTTGTCATTGTCATTGTTCTCATTATACCAACCGTCCCTGAAAGCACAAGAGCTCCCTTCCGGGAGCTCAGGTCATCTGGGATAGACGATGATCGGGATCATCATTTCGGCTTCCAGCGTGCCCGCATGGTTGCCCTTCAGATTCCCGCCTTTCTCATAATCCAGCTGCGTGCGGCCGGTCGCCAGAGCCAGCCAGTCGCCGAGGAATTCCTCAAAGCGCGGATGCGCCTGATGCAGTCCGAAGAGGCTGCCGGAGGCCGCTTCCTCATGGCTCATGAGGATGAATTCATCGCCCAGCTTGCGCAGGAACAGACGCTTGAACTCGGCGCTCTTGTCCGGCTTGACGTAGAAGGCCGTGGTCCGCCCCTCCAGGGCCGGACGCAGGCGCAGGCAGGAGCACAGTTCCTCATCCGCCTTCAGGTTGTAGTGCTGGACGTCGATCTGGCCGTGGTCCGCGAGGATCAGCAGGCCGGTGTCCTTGGGCAGCTGCCGGGCCATCCGCTCGGTCAGGTCATTGAGCTGGCGCAGCTTCAGGCTGGTCAGCTTCGACGAGGGGCCGTATGCATGCATCAGGGAATCCAGCTCGTCCCAGTAGGCGTAGACAAAGCGCATGTCCGGCTGGCCGCTGAGCTCCAGCACCTTCTTCATCAGAGCCGGATAGTCGGCGCAGGGATTGTGCCCGAAGGACGGCCAGGCGGAATCCGCCCGGATGCCTTTGGCGTTGAGCTCATCGACGATATTGTTGACGGGCAGGGCCTGCCGGATGAAGCCCGGGTATTCCCGGTCGCTGTACTGGCTGTGCTCGCGGAAGAGGATGATCTGGTCATCCTTCTCCTTGAAATACTGGTTCCAGCCCAGCCAGCCGGTCTCTTTCGGACTCTTTCCGGAAAGGAAGGCCGTCGTGGCGGCGGAGGTGGTCGGCGGATAGACCGTCTTGACCTCTTCCAGCTGGTTGCGGCGGAAAAAGGAGCCGAAGTCCAGCCGCGGTTCAATGATCCTGGAGCCCATGCCGTCAATCAGCAGCACGATGACGCAGCGCCAGTGTCCGCGCTTCAGCCAGCGCTGAACCCGCGCATCGGGCTGGTAGCCGGATGATAATCCGCAATAATTACGGATGGCCGCGCTGACCTGCAGCAGGCCGCTGGTATAGTCACTCAGCATCTGCTTCCCCCTTTTCCTCTCTGATTATAACGCCGGATTGCAAAAAAGCCTGCACGCTTGTGGCGTGCAGGCAATCGGTTCTGGTGCTAGACGAGCTCGATGTAAGCCATCGGCGCCGAATCGCCGCGGCGGACGCCGGTCTTGACGACTCTGGTGTATCCGCCCTTGCGGTCCTTGTACTTCGGTGCGACTTCATCGAACAGCTTCTGCACGACGGTCTTCTCGGTCTTCTCGTCCGCGACGACGTCGTGGATGAAAGAAGCAGCCTGACGGCGGGCAGCGATATCGCCGCGCTTGCCCAGGGTGATGAGCTCATCGACGACGGAGCGCATGTCCTTGGCCTTCATCTCCGTGGTCTCGACCTTGCCATACAGGATGACAGAGGTCGCCATGTTCCGGAGCATGGCCTTGCGGTGATCGGCGTTGCGGCCGAATTTGCGGTTCCACATAGTTGTTATTCCTCCTGCTTAGTCATAGGACTTGAAGCTGAGTCCAAGTTCCGTGATCTTGTCTTTGACTTCCTTCAGCGACTTCTTGCCGAGGTTGCGGACGCGCATCATCTCGTCCTCTGTCTTCTGCGTCAGTTCATCCACAGTCTGGATGCCCGCCCGCTTCAGGCAGTTGTAGGAACGGACCGACAGGTCCAGATCCTCGATCAGCATCTGCTGGCCCTTGTTGACGGCCTCGACGCCGGCGTCTTTCATGACGTTGTCCATGCCCAGGACCGCCTCATCGATGCCGGTGAGGATATCCAGGTGGTCGATCAGAATCTTGGAAGCAAGCGCCAGCGACTTCTGCGGCGTGATGCTGCCGTCGGTCCAGATCTCCATGGTCAGTTCATCATAGTGCGCATCCTGGCCGACACGGGTCGGCTCTACATTGTAGGCGACGCGCTCGATCGGTGTGAAGATTGAATCCGTATAGACTGTTCCGATTCCCTGCGAACTGCCCTGGTTCAGGACTTTGTTCGTATCGCTGGAGACATAGCCGCGGCCGTTCTTGGCCTTCAGCTCCATCTCAAGGGATGAACCCTTCTCGACGTGAGCGATCTCAAGATCCTTGTTCAGGATCTCGACTCCAGCCGGGCAGATGATGTCCCCGGCCGTGACCGTGCAAGGTCCCTTGGCCGAGATCTGCAGGCTGTAGACCTCATCATCCTCGATCTTCATGATCAGCTGCTTGATCTGCAGGATGATCATGGAAACGTCCTCACGGACGCCGGGGATCGAAGTGAACTCATGGTACACACCGTCTACCTTGATGGAGAAGACGGCTGCTCCCGGAAGGGAGGATAACAGAACCCTGCGAAGCGCGTTGCCGATCGTGGTCCCGAAGCCTCTTTCAAGGGGGGACAGCACGAACTTCCCGTAGTTCTCGGATTCGACGTACTGCTTGACTTCAAACTCGGCGCGTTCAAATTTCTGCATTCAACAATCCTCCTATTTGTCTGCGATTACCCGCGCGGTCTCTTCGGCGGACGGCATCCGTTGTGAGGGATCGGCGTGACATCGTTGATCGCGGTGATCTCCAGACCGGCGGTCTGGAGGGAGCGGACCGCAGCCTCACGTCCGGGACCGGGTCCCTTGACGTTGACTTCAACGGTCTTCATGCCCTGCATGACAGCAGCCTTGGCGGCCGCTTCTGCGCACATCTGCGCAACATACGGGGTGCTCTTGCGGGAGCCTTTGTATCCCAGGGCTCCGGCGGAGCTCCAGGAAATGACATTTCCTGCTTCATCAGCGATCGTTACGATCGTGTTGTTGAATGTGGAGTGGATATGTGCGATACCCTTCGCTACATTGCGGTGGATCTTCTTCTTGCGTGCCTTCGGCTTGCCGGCGGTTGTGGTGCTGGCTGCCTTGGCCTTTTCATTCTCTGCCATATTCGCTTTATCCTCCTCCCGTTACTTCTTCTTGTTCGCAACCGTGCGGCGCGGTCCCTTGCGGGTGCGGGCGTTGGTGCGGGTGCGCTGTCCTCTGACAGGCAGGCCCTTCTTGTGACGGCTGCCTCTGTAGCATCCGATTTCCATCAGACGCTTGATGTTCAGCGCGGTTTCACGGCGCAGGTCGCCTTCCGTCTTGATCGCATCAACGTGCTGACGGATGGCGGTTTCCTGAGCGTCGCTCAGATCCTTGGTGCGGGTGTTCGGATCGATCTTGCAGTCCGCGAGGATGTTCCTGGCGGTCGTCGGCCCGATGCCGTAGATGTATGTGAGGGATGTCTCGATGCGTTTGTCGCTCGGGATATCAACTCCAGCTATACGTGCCATAGTCTTCTATTCTCCTCCTGATTAACCCTGTCTCTGCTTGTGCTTCGGATTCTCGCAAATGACCATGACAACGCCCTTGCGCTTGATCACCCGGCACTTGTCGCAAATCGGCTTTACTGACGGTCTTACTTTCATTGTCTTGTTCCTCCCGGGCATCTCTGCCCTTTCTGAATGACTGGTGGTTACTTGTGTCTGTAGGTAATCCGCCCACGTGTTAAGTCGTACGGCGAAATCTCCACAGTGACCCGATCGCCTGGTAAAATGCGGATGTAGTTCATCCGGATTTTACCAGCAACGTGAGCGCGGATCTCATGCCCGTTCTGGAGCTTCACCTTGAAATTGGCGTTGGGAAGCGTCTCTTCAACGACACCCTCGATTTCGATCACATCTTGTTTGGCTGCCATTCAATCTCCTTCTGCATCCGCAGTCAGCTGTCCGGCCGATGGCCGGACAGCGGCCGCTTTATGCGTTCTTCCCTAATGCCTTCTGCACTTCCGCGAACACCTTGTCCTTGGCCTGTGCAGCATTGATCACACGGACAAGCCCCTGTTTCTCATAATACTCCAGGACCGGCCGCGTGCTCCGGTCGTACTCGTCCAGGCGGACCTTGAGCTGCTCGGCGGTGTCATCCTTTCGCTGGATGAGTTCGCCTCCGCAGACATCGCAGACTCCCTCGACTTTGCTCGGCCGGTTTTTGATGTGGTAGATCGTGCCGCAGTTCTTGCAGACTCTGCGGCCGGTGATTCTCTCCTCCAGCGCCGCGAACGGCACCTGCAGGGAGAGCACGCACTCGACCGGCTTGCCGATGCGGGTGCTCATCTTCTCGAAGGCTTCCGCCTGCACCAGGGTGCGGGGGAATCCGTCCAGAAGATATCCTTTTCTGCAGTCCGGCTGCTGGAGGCGTTCCTCCACCATGCCGTTGATCACCTCATCCGGAACCAGACGCCCGGAATCCATGTAGGATTTCGCCTGCCGGCCGAGCTCTGTTCCGTTCTTCACATTCTCCCTCAGCATGTCGCCGGTGGAAATGTGCGGGATGTCATACTCCTTCAGGATCAGCTCGGACATTGTGCCCTTGCCGCTCCCGGCGGGACCCATGATCAGGATATTCATGATTCTGCCTCCTTATTTCAGGAAGCCGTGGTACTGCTTCTGGGTCAGCTGACCCTTCAGCTGCGCCACCGTCTCCATGGCGACACCGACCACGATGATGATACCGGTACCGCCGACACTGACTGTGCTCGGCAGACTGGTGAACATCGGGAGGAGATACGGGATGACGGCGATGATCGTAAGACCCGCCGCTCCCAGTACGGTGATGCGGTTCAGAACCTTGTGGATGTACTGCTTCGTCTCACTGCCCGGACGGATGCCCGGGATGTAGGCGCCGCTCTTGCCCAGGTTCTCTGCGATCTTGTCAGGATCAACCTGCAGATCGGTGTAGAAGAACGTGAACAGGATCGTCAGCACCGCGTAGATCGTCAGACCGATCGGCTTCTGCAGGCTCAGGAATGTGCTGAGCTTGGTATAGGCGGACTGATTGACGAACGACAGGATGATCTGCGGGGCGACCATAATGCTCTGCGCAAAGATGACAGGGATTACGGAAGCCGAGTTGATCTTGAACGGAAGATAGGTGATGTCATTCCCGCCGCGGTTGGCGCTGCTGCTCGTATACTGGATCGGAATCTTTCTGGTGGCGAGCTGCATGATCACCACGAAGATGATGATCACCAGGTACATCAGTATGAACAGGCAGAATTCCAGGATGCCGCTGAAGACGGCTCCCTGCGTGCTGCCTCCGACCAGGACGCTGTAAACCTGTGAGAATTCCGAAGGCAGGTTGGCGACGATGCCCGCGAAGATGATGATGGACACGCCGTTGCCGATGCCTTTGGTGCTGATGCGGTCGCCGATCCACAGCAGGAACATGGTTCCGGCCGTCAGAACGGTTGCCGTATACAGATACGTGGAGAATTTGCTGGACTCCAGGATCGCATACTGCTTGTCAAATCCGTAGACCAGGGAATAGGCCTGCACGAAGGACAGAACGACGCCCAGATCTCTGGTGATCTTCTCCAGCTTCATCCGTCCCGTCTGGCCGGACTTGGTCATTTCGGTCAGTGCCGGAATGACGTCCATGCTCAGCAGCTGGATGATGATGCTGGCGGTGATGTAGGGCGTGACGCCCATCGCGAATACGGACAGTTTCTGCAGGGCGCCGCCGCCGAGCAGATTCATCATGCTCAGGACGGAGTTGTCGGAGATCTGCGCAGTGAGTTTCGCTGCGTCGACCCCCGGAACCGGGATAGCAGAGCCGATGCGGTAGATCAGCAGCATTGCCAGCGTGAAGAAGATCTTGTTGCGGATCTCCTTATTTTTGAACAAGCTGACCCAGGTCTGCCACATGCTAAATTACCTCTGCTTTTCCGCCTGCTTTTTCGATTGCTTCCGCAGCCGACTTCGAGAACTTCTTTGCCTGGACGGACAGTTTCTTCTCGAGCTTGCCCTCGCCCAGGACCTTGACGCCGTCGAGGCCCTTCTTGATCAGGCCGGCAGCTCTCAGTGATTCGAAATTCACAGTCGCGCCGTCTTCGAACTTGTTGAGATCCTCAACATTGACGATCGCGTATTCCTTTGCGGTGTAGTTCGTGAATCCTCTCTTCGGGATCCGCTTGTAGAACGGAGTCTGGCCGCCTTCAAAGCCGATGGCGACGCCGCCGCCGCTTCTGGCGTTCTGACCCTTGCTGCCTTTGCCGGCTGTCTTGCCGGTGCCGGAACCGAGGCCTCTGCCGATTCTCTTCGATACGAAGCGGGACCCTTCCGTCGGTTTCAATTCATTCAGTTTCATGAGTGCCCTCCTTATCGAATCTCGGCGATCTTCTTGCCGCGCAGCTTTGCGACCTCGTCAACCGTCTTCATGCCCTTCAGTCCGGCCACCGTCGCATAGACGACGTTGATGGACGTACGGGAACCCAGGACCTTGGATATGATATCCGAGACCCCGGCCAGTTCCAGGATGGCGCGGACAGCGCCGCCGGCGATGACGCCGGTTCCCGGAGCAGCCGGCTTCAGCACGACTGTGCTGGATCCGAATGTTCCTTTCACATCATGAGGAATCGTGCGGTTGTTGTCAACCAGCTGAACCCGGAAGACGTTTTTGTTCGCCTGTTCGGTAGCCTTCTTGATCGCATCCGGAACTTCGTTTGCCTTGCCCATTCCGTAGCCGATGCGGCCCTTCTTGTCGCCGATGACGACCAGAGCCGCGAACCGCATTCTGCGGCCGCCCTTGACGGTCTTGGATACACGGTTGATGGTGACGACGCGGTCCTCGAACTCTTTCTCTTCGCGGAACCGGCGCGGTCCGCCATGGCCGCCGCGGCGGTCATTGCCGCCGAACCGGCGCTCACCCTGACGGTGTTCCCCGGCGGGACGTGCAGGACGTTTCTCCGCAGCGGGTGCTGCTGCCTCTGCCGGCGCGGCTGCTGCCGCGGCGACGGGCTTCTTCTCTTCTGTATTTTCCATCCTATGCCCCTTTCCTAGAACTTCAGGCCGGCTTTTCTGGCAGCATCTGCCAGAGCCTGGACCCGTCCGTGATACACATAACCGCCGCGGTCGAACTTGACGCTTTCGATCTTGGCCGCCTTGCAGCGGCTGGCGATCTCGGTGCCGACCTTTTCAGCGGCTTCCTTGTTTCCGCCCTTCTCAAGCTTGAGCTCGAGGCTGGAGCAGGATGCCAGGGTCTTGCCGTTGACGTCGTCGATCACCTGGGCATAGATATTGCTGTTGGAACGGAACACACTGAGGCGCGGGCAGTCGGGAGTTCCGCTGACCTTGGTCCGCACGCGTGCATGACGGCGCAGACGCTCTTCGTTTTTCTTTGTCTTCTTCAGCATAAGTACTCTCTCCTTCCCTTACTTCTTGGCCGCAGCCGTCTTGCCTTCCTTGCGGAGGACATGCTCGTCGGCATAGCGGATGCCCTTGCCCTGATACGGCTCCGGCTTTCTCGTTGCTCTGACGTTGGCTGCGAACTCGCCGACCAGCTGCTTGTCGATACCCGTGATGACAATGTCGGTCGGGGTCTTGCATGTGACGGTGAGTCCCTTCGGAATCTCGAAATCAACCGGATGGGAATAGCCGACCAGGAGGTCCAGCTTGCTGCCGGTTACGGCGGCACGGTATCCGATACCGATGATCTGCAGGTGCTTGGAATACTCCTGATGGACACCCTGGATCATGTTGGCCAAGAGAGCGCGGGTCGTGCCGTGCAGCTGCTTGGTGTGTTTCTCCTCGTCGGGTCTCTTGACTGTTACGGTGCCGTCCTTGGCCTCAATGGTCATGAGCGGGCTGAACTGACGTGTCAAAGTCCCCTTCGGTCCTTTTACAGTCACCTCATTCCCGTCGGCGATGCTGATTTCAACGCCCTGGGGAATGGTAATCGCTTTATTTCCGATGCGTGACATTTTTCAGTGGGTTCCTTTCTTTACCAGACATAGGCGACGACTTCGCCGCCGAAATGTCCCTTGCGGGCCTCGCGGTCGGTCATCATGCCTTTGCTCGTGGAGATGATGGCGATGCCCAGTCCGTTCAGGACAACAGGAATCGCGTCTTTCTTTGCATAGACGCGCAGGCCGGGCTTGGAGATTCTCTTGATGCCCGAGATGACCTTCTCGTCATTGGGTCCGTACTTCAGAGTGACGGTCAGGACCTTGTCCGTGGCGCCCTCTCCGGAAACGGCGTACTTCTCGATGTATCCTTCTTCTTTGAGGATCTTGGCGATCTCAACCTTGACCTTGGACGTCGGCTTGATCTCGACCGTCTCCATCTTGGCCTGAACGCCGTTGCGGATTCTCGTGAGCATGTCCGCAATCGGATCTGTCATATTCATACTGTCGCTTCCTCCTTACCAGCTGGCCTTCTTGACTCCCGGGATCTGGCCCTTGTAAGCCAGCTCGCGGAAGCAGATGCGGCACAGACCGTACTTCTTTAAGACTGAATGGGGACGCCCGCATCTCTGGCAGCGCGTATATTCACGCGTGGAGAACTTTGCAGGACGCTGCTGTTTGATCTTCAGTGATGTCTTTGCCATAGCTCAGTCCTCCTTTACTTTGCGAACGGCATGCCCATCTCTTTGAGAAGGGCGAATGCCTCATCGTTTGTGTTTGCCGTGGTGACGATGACAATGTCCATGCCGCGTACCTTGGCGACCTTGTCGAAGTTGATTTCCGGGAAGATCAGCTGTTCCTTGACGCCCAGAGTGTAGTTGCCTCTGCCGTCAAACGCCGTCGTGCTGACGCCGCGGAAATCTCTGACGCGGGGCAGCGAGATGTTGAACAGCTTGTCCAGGAACTCATACATGCGCTCGCCGCGCAGGGTGACCTTGCAGCCGATCGGCATGTCTTCTCTCAGCTTGAAGTTGGCGATGGATTTCTTCGCCTTGGTGATGACCGGATGCTGGCCGGTGATCTGGCTCAGCTCGGCGACCGCCTCTTCGAGCAGCTTCGGGTTCGCGATGGCATCGCCGACGCCGAGGTTGATGACGACCTTCTCGACTTTCGGGCACTGCATCGGGCTCGTGTAATTGAACTTCTTGATCAGGGCAGGCTTGACCGTATTCTGATACTTCTCAACCAAACGGTTCATTACTTCTTGCCTCCTTTGATCTCGGATCCGCTCTTCTTGTAGATGCGGGTCTTGTTTCCCTTGTCGTCGATCTTGTAGCCGACGCGGCTCGCCTTCTTGGCCTTGGAATCATAGGCCATGACGTTGGATGCATCGATCGGAGCTTCGTGCTCCGTGATGCCGCCGTCCGGATTCTGCTGGGTCGGCTTCACGGCCTTCTTGACCATGTTGACGCCCTCGACGATGATCTTGTTCTTGGCGGGATTGACGGCCTTGACTTCGCCGATCGTTCCCTTGTAGTGTCCGGTGATGACTTTTACCTTATCTCCAGTCTTGATTTTCATGTCCTTGCACCTCCTACAGCACTTCCGGTGCCAAAGACACGATCTTCATGAAGTCTTTGTCACGCAGCTCTCTGGCGACGGGACCGAAGATACGCGTTCCCATCGGTGTGTTGTCCTCTTTGAGGATGACTGCCGCATTGTCATCGAACTTGATGTACGATCCGTTGGCGCGGCGCAGTCCGTAGACTGTGCGGACCAGGACGCACTTGACGACCTGACCCTGTTTGACCGTGCCGCCCGGAGTAGCGCTCTTGACGCTGCAGACGACGATATCGCCGATGTTGGCGGATTTGCGGCGGCTCCCGCCCAGGCAGCGGATGACCAGCAGTTCTTTCGCACCGGTGTTGTCCGCAACCTTCAATCTGGTTTCATTCTGAATCATTGCTTTCTCCTCCTGTGCGTTACAGTACAACTGCCTTCTGAATCACCTTGACGAGGCGGAAGTGCTTGGTCGCTGACAGCGGCCGCGTTTCCATGATCTCAACGATGTCGCCGATCTTGGCTTCATTGTTCTCGTCGTGGGCCTTGAATTTGTTGGAATACTTGACGCGCTTGCCATAAACCGGGTGGCGCGTTGTGGTGTCGATCTCGACGACGATGGTCTTGTCCATCTTATCGGAGACGACGGTCCCTCTCAGGACCTTGCGTCTGTTTCTCTCTTCCATTTCGTCTGCCTCCCTTATTTCTGCTCAGCGCTCTTGCGCTCCGTCATGACGGTCTTGATTCTGGCGATCGTCTTCTTGATGTCCTTCATGCGGGAAGGATTCTCGAGCTGGCCGGTGGCCTGCGCGAAGCGCATCCCGTAGAGTTCCTCGCTCAGCGAGGCGACTTCCTTCAGAAGCTCCTCGTTGCTCTTGTCTCTGATTTCCTTGACGTTCATGGTTTAGCGGTCCTCCTCGCCCTTCTTCACGAAGCGGGTCTTGACGCAGAGCTTGTTGGCTCCGAGCCGCAGCGCTTCCCGGGCGGTTTTCTCATCGACACCGCCAACCTCGAAGAGGATGCGGCCGGCCTGGACGACGGCGACCCAGCTGTCGGGTGCGCCCTTGCCGCTTCCCATACGTACTTCCAGCGGCTTCTTGGTCTTGGCGAGCTGCGGGAAGACCTTGATCCAGACCTGTCCTCCGCGCTCCATGTATCTCGTCATCGCAACACGGGCAGCTTCAAGCTGCTGGCTGCTGACGTAGGCGCCCTCATCGGCGACCAGTCCGTACTGGCCGAACGTGATCTCACGTCCCGCCTTGGACCGGCCTTCATAGCTGACCCGGTGCGGTCTCCTGTATTTGACTCTGTTAGGCATCAGCATAACTTACTTCGTACCTCCATTCTCAGCGGGAGCTGCTGCAGGTGCTGCAGCGGCTGCCTCTGCCGGACGTGCATAACTGCGCGGCGCGCGGTTCTGCGAATATCCGCCTCTGCGGTCGTCACGGCGCGGGCCTCTGTGTCCGCCCATGCGTGCAGACGCCGGTGCGGCTTCAGGCTCCTTGACCATCTGTCCCGGCAGCACTTCGCCGCGGCAGATCCAGACCTTGACGCCCAGCTTGCCGTACGTGGTGTGTGCTTCCTCGCAGGCGTAGTCGATGTCGCTTCTCAGCGTATGCAGAGGAACGATGCCCTGCGCATAGCCTTCGTCACGGGCGATTTCAGCGCCGCCCAGACGGCCCTTGCAGAGGGTCTTGACGCCTTTGGCGCCGGCCCGCATGGACTGCTGGATGGCCTTCTTCTGCGCAATGCGGAAGCTCTGGCGCTGCTCCAGCTGCTCGCAGATCTTGCGGGCGACCAGATGCGCATCCAGATCCGGATTGGCAACCTGAACGACATCAATCTTGATTTCCTTGCCGTGGGTGAGCTTGGCGATGCGGGCCTTCAGGATATCCATCTTGTCTTTCCCGTTGTCCTTGCTCTTCTCATCGGCGATCTTGCCCATCATGGCACCCGGACGGGCGCAGCGGATGATGATCTTGCAGTCCTTCTTGGACGTGCGTTCGATTTCGATTCTGGATACATAGGCATCCTTGAGCTCCTTCATCAGGAACTCACGGATCTTGACGTCTTCGTTCAGAAGATTTGCATAATCCGGCTTCTCCGCATACCATCTGGATTCCCAGTCGCGGATGACGCCGACGCGCATGCCGATCGGGCTAACTTTCTGTCCCATTCTCTGATCTTCCTCCCTTAGCGCTCCGAGACCACAACGGTGATGTGGCTCGTTCTCTTCAGAATCTGTGCTGCGTTGCCCTTGGCTCTCGGCATGAATCTCTTCATGACGATGCCCTCATCAGCGTAGCAGGTCTTGACATACAGCTTGGTTTCATCCAGCTGATGGTTGTTCTTCGCATTGGCTGCGGCGCTCTTGACGACTTTGGCGACTGCGCCTGCGGCCTGGTTGGGTGTGAACTGGAGGATGGCCAGAGCCTCATCCACGTTCTTGCCCCGGATCGTATCCAGGACCAGCCGGACCTTGCGGGGAGTGTAACGTACCGTTTTAGCGGTTGCTTTAACATCCATGTTCTTCTCTCTCCTCCTTAGGCCTTTTTGTCAGCGGCCGGTGCGGCTGCTGCATCTGCACCCGGCGCGGCTGCGGCCGGAGCTGCGGCTGCACTTGCCGCCGCGGCTGCCGCTGCGGCTGCCGCCTGGCTTGCCTTGCCTTCGCCGTGTCCGCCGAACTTGCGGGTCATGACGAACTCACCGAGCTTATGACCGACCATATCCTCCGTGACGAACACAGGGACATGCTCCTTGCCGTTGTACACGGCGAATGTTTTCTCTACGAAGCTGGGATAAATAGTAGAACGGCGGGACCAGGTCTTGATGACTTCCTTCTTGCCGGACTTATCGAGTGCTTCGACTTTCTTCAACAGATACTGGTCACAGAACGGACCCTTTTTAACGCTTCTCGACATTGTTCTCCATCTCTCCTTTCACTATTTACCGTTGCGCCGTCTGACGATCAGCGCATTGCTCTGCTTCTTGTGCTTGCGGGTCTTGACGCCCATGGCTTTCTTGCCCCACGGAGTCATCGGGGACTTGCGGCCGACCGGGCACTTGCCTTCGCCGCCGCCGTGCGGGTGATCGACCGGGTTCATTGCCGAACCTCTAACGGTCGGACGGACGCCCAGCCATCTGGTGCGGCCGGCTTTGCCGAGGTTGACCAGGCTGTAATCCTCATTGCCGACGATGCCGATGGTGGCACGGCAGTTGTTGAGGAGCTTGCGGACCTCGCCGGAGCTCAGTCTCAGCGTTGCGTATCTTCCTTCAAAGCCCAGGATCTGCGCGCTGCAGCCGGCGCTTCTTGCCAGCTGTCCGCCTCTGCCCGGAACCAGCTCGACGCAGTGGATGAAGGTTCCTTCCGGAATGCTCTTCAGCTCCATCGCGTTGCCGACCTTGATGTCCTCAGCCGGTCCGCTGATGATCTTGGCGCCGCAGGTCAGTTCCTGCGGGCAGAGAATGTATCTCTTCTCGCCGTCGGCGTAGTTGATCAGAGCGATGTTGGCGCTGCGGTTCGGATCGTATTCGATGCCGGCGACCGTGCCGACGATGCCGTCCTTGTTGCGCTTGAAGTCGATGATGCGGTACTTCTGCTTGTGGCCTCCGCCCTGGTGGCGGGTGGTGATGCGGCCGTTGTTGTTGCGGCCGCCTTTCTTGTCGAGCTTGGCAAGCAGGCTCTTCTCCGGCGTGCTCTTGGTGATCACGTCGTTTGCCAGGGTGCTCATGTTGCGGCGCCCAGCGCTTGTCGGCTTGTACTTGATGATTGCCATGTTATTTTATTGTCCTTTCGCAATTTGTCCGGAGATAGCGATTTCCTCCGATAGTGAATCTCTAATGTTACTTGCCGTTCTCGTCGTTGAACAGGCTGATGTCCTGTCCGGCCGGAAGCTTGACGATGGCCTTGCGCACGGCGCTGGTCTTGCCGGCGTACTTGCCGACCCGCTTGTCCTTCGGACGGCAGTTGACGATGTTGACCTTGACCGGCTTGATGTTGTAGATCTCCTGGACGGCCTGCGCGACCGCAGTCTTGTTGGCGCCCTGGGCGACCTCGAATGTGACCTTGTTGTCCGCATCCGTCATCTTCATGGTCTTCTCGGTGACGATCGGGCGGATGATGATATCGCGTGCACTCATTATGCGAGCACCTCCCCTGCCTTGGCGGCAGCCTTCTCCGTGAAGACGATCTTGTCGGCGTTCACGATGTCGTAGACGTTCAGGGATTCAACGCTCAGCAGCAGCGCATTCGGAATGTTGCGCATGGAGATGTAGGCGTTGTCGAAGTCCTCGGCAGCGTCAGCGACAAACAGCGTCTTGCGCTCGAGCTTGAGGGCGTCCATCAGAGCGGCAAAGTTCTTCGTCTTGATCTCCTTCATGTCCAGATCCTCAATGCCCAGGAGGCTTCCCTCCTTGACCTTCTCACTCAGCGCGGAGCGCAGAGCGAGCTGCCGGACCTTGCGGTTCAGCTTGTAGCCGTAGTCGCGCGGCAGCGGTCCGAAGGCGATGGCGCCGTGTCTCCACTGCACTGCCCGGATGGAACCCTGTCTGGCGCGGCCGGTTCCCTTCTGGCGGAACGGCTTCTTGCCGCCGCCGGAAACGAAGTGCCGGGTCAGTGTGGAATGCGTGCCCTGGCGCAGGCCCGCCTGGTAAACCAGAACCGCATCATAGATCGCCTGCTGGTTCGGCTCGATGCCGAATACGGCATCCGCCAGATCGACGGACTTAACGACCTTGCCGTCCTTGCTGTAAACATCCATCTTGGTCATCAGTTCTTCTCCTTCTTGGCAGCTTCGGAGCGGGCCTTCTTCTTGGCAGCTTCCAGAGCTTCCTTCTCAGCGTTCTCCTTTGCGAGCTCAGCGTTGATCGTGCTGGAAACCTTATGCAGTTCCGCTTCCACCGATGTGCCCTTGTAGGAGATCAGTTCCGCAACCGCGGCCTTCTTGACCGGCTTGACGGTGGTGTGGATCATGACGAGGCCTTTCTTCGGTCCCGGCACGTTGCCGCTGATCAGCATGTATCCCTCTTCCGCATCCGCCTTGATGACGGTGAGGTCGAGGTTGGTTGTCGTATAGCCGCCTTCCTGGCCGGCCATGATCGTTCCCTTGTTGATGATGCCGTTGTTACGGCCGTTGGTCGCCAGGGAACCGATGTGTCTGTGATGTCCCGATCCGTGCGCCTTCGGGCCGATCGTTCCGTTGTTGCGGACGATGGTGCCGTTGTAGCCCTTGCCCTTGCTGGTGCCCGTGACATCGACGATGTCGCCGGCGCTGAAGATGTCAGCCTTGATCTCGCTGCCGACTTCGGCGCTCATCAGCTCGTCCGCCTTGACCTCGCGGATGAACTTCTTCGGAGCGGTGTTGGCTTTCTTCGCGTGCCCTAATGCCGCCTTGTTCGCGCGTGATTCCTTGACGTCTTCGTAACCCAGCTGCAGGGCTTCGTAGCCGTCGACTTCCTTTGTCTTCTTCTGCATGACGATGTTCGGCTTCACTTCCACAACGGTGACCGGGATAAGGACTCCGTCGATCGTGAAGACCTGGGTCATGCCAAGCTTGCGTCCCAAAATACCTTTCATGTCTTACACGCTCCTTCCTTATAACTTGATCTCGATGTCAACGCCGCTGGGAAGATCCAGCCTGCTCAGTGCATCGATCGTCTCCGCGCTCGGGCCGATGATTTCAATCAGTCTCTTGTGGGTGCGGATCTCGAACTGCTCTCTTGAATCCTTGTACTTGTGGACCGCGCGAAGGACGGTGACGATTTCCTTGTCCGTGGGCAGCGGTACGGGGCCGACGATCTTCTTGGCGCCGTGGGTGTTGGCCGTGTTGACGATCTTCTCGCTGGCCGCATCCAGGCTCCTGCTCTCGTAAGCCTTCAGACGAATTCTTACTGCATTCTTTGCCATGAATTTTTCCTCCTTATATTCACTCTGCCGATTTGGCAGATCGCTCGATGGAAATTCCCCGGCTTTGTCGCAACGATGACAACGTGTTTCGGCGTGCCGGCAACCTCCCATGTCTACGCGAGTGCTCATCTATACTATCACCAGGAAATCCCTATAGCAAGCACTATTTTCAGATTTTTTCGGACCCGGGAAATGCCATTTCCCAGCGAAAATTGTTCCGTCTTGCCGGTACCTCCTTTCCGGTTGATCAAAATTTTCATAACTTTCCGCCCCCGTACCGATCTCCCATCAATGGTTGGACGCGCAAGTTTCCGGACGCCTGTCTTTCCGCCCTCTTTTGACGGAATTCCGGCTGTTTTTTCACAAGCGGAGGCGTTTTCCCATGAAAAAGAGCCCGGATGCGGTCCGGACTCCTGATAAAACGTGATTTTCCTCTTCTTATTTATGGAAGCGGATGTGCAGATGCGGGTTCTCTTCCGCCGCCCGGGACATCACCAGCAGGATCTGGTAGGCATAGCTGCTGCGGCAGATCTCATCCAGGTTTTCCTTGGTCAGCACGATTTCCGTGTCCTGACTCACTTCCGACAGGCAGTCGTTCAGCGCATCCAGGTTCGCCCCGTAGTATTCCGGGAACGCGAACTCCTTCTGCAGCCAGGCGTGGGCGCTTCTGCGCTCGCTCAGCTTTCTGCCGTCCAGTACGATTTCATGCTTCATTTGGCGCCGTCCTTGTCATACAGCAGAGTGAAACTCTCATAGTGGTCCTTCGTGTAGTAGATCAGGCCGTCATTGGAATAGATGATCCGCTTGGCGCCGCGGCTCTTCTTTCCCAGCGTGCCGATATCGCACTCGTGGTAGACCCGGCCGTCTGCTTCCGGCACGGTCTTCTCATAGTTGGAATAGACATCGCCGCCGATGCACTTGCCGGGGGCGAAGGATTCCAGGCTGCCGCCTTCCCAGCCCAGCCTGCGGGCTTCCTTCTTGGTGATGTAGTTGTCCGGCAGATGGCCGTATTCATGCAGATAGAGGGCGACTTCGTCTTTTGTGTCGTAGCTGCCGGCTTCGTCAAGGGTTTCTGCCGAAGCGGCGGCAGCGGCGGACGGTTCCGCGCTCCTGGCGGCGGCGGTGGCTGCCGGCGCGGTATCTGC
>Ga0183095_11126_pt1 | contig 31190 bp, 32 predicted proteins | sample BioMet4_FD_130346 | JGI IMG/M metagenome (GOLD analysis project Ga0183095, IMG submission 130346) | Microbial communities from bioreactor (seeded with sewage sludge) at LBNL, California, USA - Biofuel metagenome 4 (v2) (version 3) | ecosystem: Engineered > Bioreactor > Anaerobic > Unclassified ...
GAACACGGCGTCAACCGCGCATCGCTGGGATTGCAGCCCTCGGATCCGCAGCTGCTGAAAGCGATGAACCGCCGCCACACCTGTGCGGATGTCCAGAGGGCGGTGGAGATGCTGAGGCGGCATGGGATTGAGAACCTGTCCCTGGATCTGATGTATTCGCTGCCCGGCCAGACGATGGCGCAGCTGGAGCAGAGCGTCCGCGATGCACTGGCGATGCAGCCGGCGCATCTGTCGCTGTACTCCCTGAATGTGGAACCCGATACAGTCTTCGGCCGCAGGGGTCTGAAGCCGCTGGACGACGATGCGGAAGCGGACATGTATGAATGGATCTGCCGCACGCTGCCGGAACATGGCTATCATCAGTATGAGATCAGCAACTTCTGCCTTCCGGGAAGAGAGTCTGTGCACAACACGGCCTACTGGAAGTATCTGGATTTCTACGGCGTTTCCGCCGGCGCCAGCGGCAAGGAAGGCCGGCGCCGCTACGACAAGCCGAAGAGCCTGGCGGCGTACTGCCGGGATCCGCTGGCCTGCACGGACATTCCGCTCAGCGAGAAGGAATCCATGTTCGAGATGCTGATGATGTCGCTGCGCCTGAAGCAGGGGCTCGATCAGGAGGCGTTTGCAGAGGCCTACGGCAAAACAGCAGATGAAGCCTGGGGCCCGGTCAAGGCGAAGCTGATCCGCCGGGGTCTGCTGCAGGAGCAGGGCAGGCAGCTTGCCTGCACGGACCGGGGCTATGAGATCCTCAACGACGTGCTGGAGGAATTCCTGTAAGAACCGCGGTTTTCCGGGACGCATTTTCTTGCATTGAACGGTTTTGCATGATAGTATAAGAAAGCTTTCGAACTGAGTGAATCCGCATCCTCAGCGGTTGACCCGGTCCGGAATGACAGAAAGAACATAGAGGAGAAAACACATGTTGGACAAGGAAACAAAGACTCAGCTCATCAAGGATTACGGACGCAAGGCAAGCGACACCGGTTCTGCCGAAGTTCAGGTCGCCATGCTGACCGAACAGATCAACCGTCTCACGGAACACATGAAGAACAACAAGAAGGACTATTCTTCCGACAGAGGCCTGATGAAGATGGTCGGCCGCCGCAAGAACATGCTGAACTATCTGAAGCGCACGGACATCAACCGCTACCGCGACCTGGTTCAGAAGCTCGGTCTGAGAAAGTAAATCAAGCACTTCCGAAACCGGAGAGAAATTCTCCGGTTTTCATTGATTTAAATAGTGAACAATCGTATATTTATAAGCGACGGAAGGAGTTACTTATGCAGGTACTGAAAGACAATCTCCGCGAGCGGATCCTGGCGGCGGCCAGAAGGGAATTCTGCGACAACGGCTACAAGAATGCTTCCATGCGGCGAATCGCCGCCAACGCCGGCATCACAGCCGGCAATATCTACCGTTATTATGAGAACAAGGACGCGCTGCTGCAGGCGGTCATCCGGCCGGTGACGGCAGAGATCGAGAAGATCCTGCGCGAAAGCACGGACGGCATGGTCGGCTGGGATTTTGACAGCGAGGCGTTCCTGCGGGAAGGCCGCACGCTGAAGATGGATCTGCAGCATTTCTCCAAGGGGCTCGTCGATATCAGCAACCGCTTTGAAGAAGGCATGACGTTCATCGCCAATGACCAGTCCTACCGCAGCCGCATGAAGGTCTGGCTGACGTCCGTCATGTATGTTTACTATGTGCAGCATCAGAGCCATGACAATGCGACCCTGATCCGGATCCTGTCTTCCATCTCTTCGCTGACCCTGATTGACGCCGTGTCGGAAAGCCTCAGCTTCCGCCGCGAGTGCCAGATTCACCAGATTGACGCCAGCGAAGTCGTCTACCGCTGCCTGACGGCGGTCATGAATTCGGAAGAGGCCGCTTCGTGAGCTACATCGAGTTTGAAAACGTCACCAAGACCTATCACGTCGGCGAGGTGGACATTCACGCCCTGGCCGGCGTTGACTTTTCTGTGGAAAAGGGCGAGTTCGTCGTTGTCGCCGGTGCTTCCGGAGCCGGCAAATCCACTATCCTGAACATCCTGGGCGGCATGGATACGTGCACGTCCGGGCGCATCTGCGTGGACGGCGTGCGCGTGGATGAAATGAACGAGAGGCAGCTGACGGACTACCGCCGCTATGACATCGGCTTTGTTTTCCAGTTCTACAATCTGGTCCAGAATCTGACTGCGCTGGAAAACGTTGAACTGGCGACGGAAATCTGCCGCAAGCCGCTGGATCCCCGGCAGGTGCTGGAAGAGGTCGGCCTGGGCGAGCGCATGGACAACTTTCCCAGCCAGCTTTCCGGCGGCGAACAGCAGCGGGTCGCCATCGCCCGCGCCCTAGCCAAGAACCCGAAGCTGCTGCTGTGCGATGAGCCGACCGGCGCCCTGGACTATGTCACCGGCAAGCAGATCCTGCAGCTGCTGCAGGACACCTGCCGCCAGCAGGGCATGACCGTCATCATCATCACCCACAATCTCGCGCTCTGCCCGATGGGGGACAAGGTGTTCCACATCAAGAGCGGCCGGGTTTCGGCAGCGGAGGCCAATGCGCATCCGCAGGACATCTCCGAGATCGAGTGGTAGCATGAACCGCACCTTCGCCAAAGACATCCGCAGACTGATCGGCGCCACCAAAGGACGCTTTTTCTCTCTGCTCGCCATCGTGGCGATCGGCGTCGCTTTCTTTGTCGGAGTTTCGGCATCTTCTCCCGTCATGTCGGCCAGCGTTGACGCCTACGATGATGAGACGAATCTGAAGGACATCACGGTCTATTCCAATTACGGTCTCGATGCGGAGGATCTGGCGGCCATCAAGGCGGTCCCGGAAGTCGCGGACGCCCAGCTCTCGCAGTTCGTGGATATGACCGGCGTATCCGGCACCACCAGCTACGTGACCCGGATCCATTCCTATGCCGCCGATGCCGCCATCAATCAGTTTGTTCTGAAAAAGGGACGGCTGCCGCAGAATGAGCATGAGTGCCTGGCGGAGAACGGCAGCGCTCTGGAGGCGGGATTCGCCCTGGACAGCACCGTCAGCTTCAGCCGGCCGGACGACGATCTCGGTGACTATCTGACGGTCACATCCTGTCAGGTGGTCGGCACCGTGGACACGCCGCTGTACCTGGATGAAGCCAAGGAAAACAGCACGCTGAACAACCAGTATATCCGCACCTACCTCTATCTTCCGGAATCCGCGTTTGACATGGATTACTACATGGAGGCGGACGTGCTGGTGAAGGATGCGAAATCCTACAACAGCTTTTCCAGCGCCTATGAGACCTACACCAAGAAGGTGAAGGCGGAAATTGAAACCCTGGCGGAAACACAGGCCCAGCACCGCCATGACGTCGTGGTCGCCAAAGCGCAGAAGGAATACGATGACGGCCTCAAGGATTACAACGACGGCCTGCAGGAATACAATGACAAGATTGCCGACGCGGAGAAACAGGTGGCGGACGGCGCCCAGGAGATCACAGATGGAGAAAAGGCCATCGCGGACGGCCAGCAGGAACTGAAGGATGCGCAGGAGAAACTGGATGCCGGCTATGTGGACGGCGCCACGCAGATCCATGAGGCCCGGGCGCAGCTGGACCAGGGAGCGGCCACGCTTCAGCAGAAGCGGGAAGAGTTTGAAGCGAAGAAGGCAGAGCTGAACGAGGACATTGCGAAAATCGACACCGGCATAACGCAGATTGATACGGGTACCGCCGCGCTGGCGACCGCCCGGGAGAATCTGCAGAATCTCGCCGACATGAAGGCAGTCCTAGCGCAGAGCCAGACAATTTACGCGTTGATCAGTCCCTTACCGCTGGATGACAGCACCAGCATCGCGGATCTGGAAACGGCAGTTGCCGCTGCCATACCGGATCCGGTTCAGCGCCAGCAGCAGATCCAGCAGCTGGAAGGCTCCAAGGCCGCGCTGGAGACTGTCTACGGAATGATGAATCAGCCTGTGAAAATTGAAACCTTCGGACAGTTCAAGCAGTATCTGTCAGCGGCTTCTGCTGCAGCGATGCAGACGCAGATCAATGCCGTGCTTGATGCTGCAATCAGCAGCATCTATTCACAGCTGAATACGGCGCTGCAGATCACCGATCCGGAAAAACAGCTGAATTCCATTGCCGGCATCGATGCCTATACGGCCGGCCTTGCCGCCACGAAAACGGATCTGCAGTCGAAGCGGGACCAGATCACGACCGGCATCGCCCAGGGGGAACAGCAGCTGGCGGATGCGCAGGCGGAAATCGACAAGGGATACGCGCAGGCGACGAATGCATCAGTAGAACTGGATCAGAAAATTGCGGACGGCCAGAAGGAGATCGATGACGGCTGGACGACGCTGAATGAGAAAAAGGCGGATCTGGAACAGGGCAGGATCGATCTGGCGGATGCCCGGCAGAAGCTGGAAGACGCCAAGAAGGACGGCACGCAGGAGCTGGCAGATGCCAAGTCCAAACTGGACAAGGCCAAACAGGACATTGATGATCTTGAGACCGGCAAGTGGACGGTGCTGGACCGTACGGAGCACTATGCCAGTGCGGCCTACAAGAACACCGTGCATCAGATGCGCGCGATCGCGGCGATTTTCCCGGTCTTCTTCTTCATGGTTGCGGCACTGGTCTGCCTGACCACCATGACCCGCATGGTGGATGAGCAGCGCGGCCAGATCGGCATTCTGCGCGCGCTCGGCTACACGCAGTCCCAGTGCACGAAGAAATATCTGATCTATGCGGGAGCCGCGACGCTGATCGGCGCTTTGATCGGCGACGTCGCCGGCCTGCTGATCTTCCCGTCCATCATCTACAATACCTGGCGGATGATGTACATTCTGCCGGCCATGAAGCTGGATATTCCCTGGACGCTGATCGTGCTGACGGATCTCTGCTTCCTTGGGGTCATGCTTTACACGACCTGGTCGGCCTGCCATGCGGACATGCGCGAGGTGCCGGCGCAGCTGATGCGGCCGAAGGCGCCGAAGCTCGGCAAATCCACCTTTATTGAAAAGATCCCGCTGGTCTGGAATCATCTGTCCTTCACCTGGAAGGTGACGATCCGCAATCTGATCCGCTACAAGAAGCGCTTCTTCATGACGGTCTTCGGCGTGGCCGGATGCACGGCGCTGCTGATCACCGGCTACGGCATCCGCGATTCCATCAAGACCATTGCCACCAAGCAGTTTGAAGAGATCTACCGCTATGACGGCACGGCGGAGTTCAGCAAGGATCTGGCCGCCACGGAAGTGGATTCCGTCTACCAGAGCTATGCTGCCCGGGACGATGTCGCCGACAGCATGCTGCTGACCGGATACAGCGGCAAGATCACCAGCAGTGATGCCGATGACGAGACCGCTTACGTGCAGGTTTTTGATGCGCCGGAAGACATCACCCACATGTATCTGCTGCGCACGCGGGTCAGGCATACGCCGCTGTCCCTGACGGACGATGGCGTGATCATCAATGAAAAGCTGGCTCAGAATCTCAACAAGAAGGTCGGTGACACGATCACCGTGGAATCCAAGGACGGGGTCCGCGCCGACGTGAAGATCAGCGGCATCTGCGAGATGTATGTGCGCCATTACGTCTTCATGACCAAGGCGTACTATCAGACGGTATTCGGAACGGCGCCGGCGGACAACACCATGGCCCTCAAGATGAAGGGGAGCCTGGCCGACAGCCAGAGCCTGCAGCAGGAGCTGACTTCATCCAGCGACTTCAGTGGCGTCGAGTTCTTTGATGTGCTGCTGAACAATTTCAACAACATGATCAAGGGTCTGGACGTCATCGTGCTGGTGCTGATCATCTCCTCCGCCAGCCTGGCCGGGGTCGTGCTCGGCAACCTGACCAACGTGAACATCTCGGAGCGCCTGCGCGAGATCGCCACCCTGAAGGTGCTCGGCTTCCGGCGCAAGGAAGTGGAGAACTACATCTATAAGGAGAACAACATCCTGACCCTGATCGGGTCTCTGATCGGTGTTCCGCTGGGCATCGTGCTGCATTATTACATCATGCACCAGGTGGAGATGGACTACGTCATGTTCGGCCGCCAGATCAGCCTCAGCAGCTTCCTGATCTGCATCGCGATGACGCTGGCCTTCGGCATGCTGGTGAATCTGTTCATGGCCCGCCGCCTGCACCGGATCCAGATGGTGGAATCCCTGAAGAGCGTGGAGTAGCATGTACAGCTATGTCTATATGATTGAATGCGTCAATGGCAGCTATTATACGGGCTGGACCAATGATCCCGTCCGCCGCATGAAGGCGCATCTGAGCGGCAGGGGTGCCAAATACACCCGCGCCCATCCGCCCGTGAGGATGGCGCATCTGGAGCGCTGCCGCACCCGCAGCCGGGCGCTGCGCCGGGAGGCTGAAATCAAGGCTTTCACCCGGAGGCAGAAGGAAGCGCTGGTCCGGAGCAAACCGATTGCATTGTGCACGGCCATCAATGATAATATATTCAGGAGGTATCAAAGTATGAGTGAACTGAAATTCTATCGCTGCGAGCACTGCAAAAACGTGATTGTCAAAGTTCATGACGGCGGCCCTGTCCCTGTCTGCTGCGGAGAGCCCATGAAGGAGCTTACCGCCAATACAACCGAAGCCAGCCAGGAGAAGCATCTGCCGGTCGTGACCAGGGAAAACGGCAAGATCACGGTCACCGTCGGCGCCGTCGAGCATCCGATGACCGCCGAGCACTACATTGAATTCATCGCCCTGGAGACAGCCAAGGGATTCCGCATCGCCTATCTGAATCCGGGCGATCATCCGGCGGTCGACTTCTATGAGGATGAGCCGGTCACAGCCGTTTACGCCTACTGCAATCTGCACGGCCTCTGGAAGACGGCGGCCTGAGCAGCATCGGTACAGACAACCCAAAACGCCTGCAGAAATGCAGGTTTTTTGTTTTTCTGCTATTCCGCAGACTCTTGTGATAGAATATTACCGTTAATATAAGAGAGAGAAGACAGAGGTAGAAGAGAAGAGAATGGAGAAGTTCAAGAAAAGCTGGGATTTCCACGGCCGTACGCTTACCGTTGAAAACGGTGAGATGGCCAAGCAGGCAGGAGGTTCTGTCCTGATCCGCTACAACGACACGGTCGTGCTCGCATGCGCAACCGCATCCAAAGAGGCAAAAGACGGGGATTTCTTCCCGCTGACGATTCTGTATCAGGAAAAGATGTATGCCGCCGGCAAGATTCCGGGAGGATTCCTCAGAAGAGAGGGACGCCCGTCCGAACATGCTACGCTGACGGCGCGTCTGATTGACCGTCCGATCCGGCCGCTGTTCGCCGAAGGATTCCGCAATGAGGTTCAGGTGGTCAGCACCGTATTCTCGGTGGACCCGGACTGCTCCAGTGAAATGGCAGCCATGTTCGGTTCCTCGCTGGCGATCTGCGTATCTGATATTCCGTTCAACGGTCCGATTGCCGGCGTCATCGTCGGCCGCGTTGACGGCAAGTTCGTCATCAACCCGAGCGTCGAGGAAATGGACCGCGCCGACATGTATGTGACGGTCGCCGGCACCAAGGACGCCATCAACATGGTTGAAGCCGGAGCCAAGGAAGTATCCGAAGAGGATATGGTCCAGGCTCTGATGGTCGGACATGAGGCAATCAAGGAACTGTGCGCGATTGAGGAAGAAGTCATCGCCGCGGTCGCCAAGCCGAAGATGGAAGTCGTTCTTTATGAGATCGACGCCAAGGTCAAGGATTATATCAACGCGCACGGCAAGAAGGCCATTGAGGAAGCAGTTTCCATCAAGGGCAAGCTGGAGCGCTACAACAAGATTGACGAGATCATCAAGCAGATGGAGACGGAAGTCGCCGCGCTGGGCTGGGAGAATGACGCCCAGAAGGACAAGATGGTCAAGCAGGCGCATGAATACGGCGTTGAGATTGAAGCTGCGGAAGTCCGCCGCCTGATCTCCGTCGAGAAGATCCGTCCGGACGGCCGCAAGCTCGATGAGCTGCGTCCTCTGAACAGCCAGGTTGATCTGCTGCCGCGTGTCCACGGCTCCGCCATGTTCACCCGCGGCGAGACGCAGGTTCTTTCCGTCACCACGCTGGGCGCGCTGGGCGACAACCAGATCATCGACGATCTGACGGAAGTCGAAGAGAAGCGCTTCATGCACCAGTACAATTTCCCGCCGTTCTCGGTCGGTGAAGTCGGCCGCATGAGCAGCCCGGGCCGCAGAGAAATCGGCCACGGCGCTCTGGGCGAGAGAGCTCTGAGCCAGGTGCTGCCGACGGAAGACGAATTCCCGTATTCCATCCGCACCGTCGCCGAGGTTCTGGAATCCAACGGTTCCAGCTCCCAGGCTTCGATCTGCGCCGGAACGATGAGCCTGATGGCGGCCGGCGTGCCGATCAAGGCAATGGTCGCCGGTGTTGCCATGGGTCTGATCACGGTCGGGGATTCCTATTCCATTCTGACCGATATCCAGGGCATGGAAGACCACTACGGCGACATGGACTTCAAGGTTGCCGGAACCCGCAAGGGCATCACCGCTCTGCAGATGGACATCAAGGTCGCCGGCATCAGCGAACAGATTCTGTCCGAAGCGATGCAGCAGGCCAAGAAGGGCCGGATGGAGATCCTCGACAACATGGAGGCTACCATCAGCAAGCCGCGTGACCACGTTTCCAAGTATGCGCCGAAGATGGAGATGATCCAGCTGCCGGTCGACAAGATCCGTGACGTCATCGGCACCGGCGGCAAGACGATCAACCAGATCATCGAAGACTGCAACCAGGTCAAGATCGATATCGATGATGACGGCAGATGCATCATCTACCATACCGAGCAGGAATCCATCGACAAGGCGAAGGCCATGATCGAGAACCTGATCCGCGAAGCCAAGGTCGGCGAGGTCTATGACGCCACCGTGGCGGAAGTCCGCGACAGCTTCGCCTTCGTGAACCTGTTCCAGGGCACCGACGCGCTGCTGCACGTCAGCGAGATCTCCTGGACCCGTACGGAAGACATCCATACGGCGCTGCATGTCGGCGACAAGATCCAGGTCAAGGTCATCGGCGTGGATGAGAAGGGCAAGGTCAAGGTCTCCGCAAGAGAGTGCCTGCCGAAGCCGGAAGGATACGTGGAACCGAAGAAGACGATGCGTCCTCAGCATGGATCGCGCGGCGACTACGGTCATCACGATCATCATGACGGCGGCGACCGTCATGGAGAAAGAAGATTCTTCGGGAAGAAGGCTGAGTAATCAGCCTTCTTTTTTCCCGGTATCAGACAGGAAAGGAACCAGAATCCATGCGGATGCGGAAAAAGAAATGGGCGCAGCCTTATCTGGATGCTCATCCGGAATATGCGCTGCAGAACGCGGAAGAATACAAAGGAAAATGGAAGCAGGTGCTGGGCTGCACCGTTCTTCATGTGGAGATCGGCATCGGCAAAGGCGATTATCTGAACAGCATGGCGGCCATGTATCCGGATGAGGGATGGGTCGGCATTGAGAAGGAGCACAATGTTGCGGCGATTGCCTGCCGCAAGGCTCTGGAGCTGGAGACGATGCACCGCCAGCGCATGATCGTTGCCGACGGCATCGATCTTGAGCAGTGGTTTGCGCCCGGTGAAATCGACGTGATCCATCTGAACTTCTCCGACCCCTGGCCGAAGAAATATACGCACAAGCGCCGGCTGTCCAGCGAGCGTTTCCTGAACCTGTACCGCAGCCTGCTTGCCGGCGGCGGCAGGATCCTGATGAAGACAGACAACCAGGGCCTGTTCACGGATTCCGTCGACTGCTTCCGCAGCCACGGCTTCACCATCACGGAGTACAGCGAGAACTGGCGCGGCCAGCCGCATCCGGAAGACGCCGTCACCGAATACGAGAGCCGCTTCATCGCTCTCGGCCAGCCGATCTACCGGCTGTGCGCAGTGCCGGAACGCAATGCAGCGGATGCGCAGGTATGTTAAAATAGCGGCGGAGGAACGGGCATGAAAAAAGCTTTGATTGCGGCGGCTTTTCTGATCGCGCTGACCGGCTGCGCTTCCTACAGCGCGGATTATCAGACGCTGGTCAATGAGCGCATCGCCGCTGTGCAGGCGCTGCCGGCGGCAGAGCCGAAATACACGAAAGCCTATTATTCCTATTACATCGAACCGTCCGTCGGCCGCATTGATTCGGATGCGACCAGCAATACGTTCTCTCTGGACGGGACGCGTTTCATCATGGACCTCAACGTATCCGGCATCATCAACAGCCAGTACTATCAGGATGCTGATTCCCGCGACAGCGTGAACGTCACCGCCTTTGAGAAGGCGGCGCACAGCGAAGGCACCTATACGGACTATGCCGGCAATGAGCTGCCGTTCAGCACCGATGTCTACATGGTGGAGGGCAGCTATTTCGTCATCTTCCATTCCGCCTACATGGAGTTCTACGCGGTCAGCGACGAGCTGCAGTCCGCGGATCTGATTGCCAAGATGCTGGAGATCTCCCGCACCGTCAAGGTCAAGGAAGATGCCGTGACCGCTGCCTTCAGCAGCCGCCAGACGATCTCCAATACCCGCAAGAAGCTCGAGCTGTTCCAGAATCTGTCACCGGTCAACGGCTCAATCGAGGAACTGCTGAACACGGATCAGGCAGCGGCATCCGCCACAGCCGGCACGGCCAGCGGCGACAACTATGCGACGGACAACTATCAGGATGCGGTGCCTTCGACGCCGAGTCCGGAAAGCACGGCGGCAGCGGAAAACAATGTGCAGGGGGATACGAATGAAAGCGCGGACCAGGTCGGCGAGACCCAGACCGCGGCTCCGGAAGACACGGCGCCGGCATCGCCGATCCCGACGGCCTCCTGAGAAACAGCCTTCACAACTGCCATTAAATAGAATAGAATAACAAAGAAGCAAGAGAGGGACAAAACCATGCTGAAAAAATTGCAGAATCTGCTGTTTGAAGATGAAGATGTCGTCGAAGAACAGGAAATAGACGGCGAAGACGAAGAGGAAGAAACCGTCAAGCCCGTCAAGAAAAACAAGAAGCACAAGGCCGCTCCGGCCGTTGCGGAAGAGGCTCCGAAAGCCGCTGCCAAGCCGGAAATGCACCGCATTGACGTGACCCAGGCCGTGCCGGTTCAAAACGGCGCCAAGCCGGAAGCCGCCCGGGTGCAGAGCAGCGGTTCCGTATTCCGCGACGCGGCGCAGCCGGCGGCGCGGGTTCAGGAGGAAGTACGTCCGGAGCCCAGAAAGGCGGAACCGGACGCCAAGTCCATCGGACTCAGCGTTGATGATGTGGTCGGCACCAAAAAGCCGGCGGCAGGCGCCTATGAAAACCAGCGTCCGAAGACAGCGGCCAAGAAGACCGCCGGCAAGACGGCCTATGAATTCACACCGGTCATCAGCCCGATTTTCGGCGTCGATGAAAAAGACATGGACGCAGTGCAGAACACGGCGAAGAAGATCACCAAGGTGAACTCCGAGCATAAATCGGAAGTTCCGGATATCATTTCCCCGATGTACGGTGTCTCGCAGGATGCGGTTCCGAGCATGGTCCAGAAGACGGTTGAGCGCTCCAATGAGATGGAGAAGATGTCCTTCAACTCCACCAAGGCCGCCGCGGAACAGAGCGTTCCGGAATTTTCGCTGGATGACATTCTGAAGGTCCGCGATGAGCAGTTCGCGGAAGAAGTGAAGCAGAACACCGCGGAAGGCAGTCTCGGCAGCATTGATGACGCTCTGCGCCAGGCCGAAGAAGATGACAGCGCCAAGCCGGAAGAGGATATCGATCAGACCGTTGTGATCAACAGCCGCAATCTGAGCCTGTTTGATGACGACGACAAAAAAGCGGGAAGCAAATAACGGATGTACTATTTCATCGGCATCAAGGGAACCGGGATGGCCTCGCTGGCGTGCATGCTGTACGACCTTGGCAATGAGGTGTCCGGCAGCGACCTGCCGAAGCATTTCTTCACGGAAGATGAGCTCGACAAGCGCGGCATCCGCATTTACGATTTCAATCCGGACAACATCAGGGACGGCATGAATGTCATCATCGGCAATGCCTTCCTCGAGGATCATCCGGAAGTCAGAGCCGCGCGGGCGAACAAGACCTGCACCTGCCGGCGCTATCATGAATTCGTCGGCAGTTTCATGGAGCCGTATCATTCCATCTGCGTGGCCGGAAGCCATGGCAAGACCACGACGACCGGCATGCTTTCGTGCGTCATGAGCCGTTTCGCCAAGACCGGCTGGCTGATCGGGGACGGCACCGGATACATCCGCCCGGACAGTGAGTATTTCTGCCTTGAGGCCGATGAGTTCCGCCGTCATTTTCTGGCCTATCATCCGGAATATGCGATCATCACCAACGTGGACATCGACCATGTCGACTATTTCAAGGATGCCGATGACTACCGGCACGCCTATGAGCAGTTTGCTTCCCAGGTCAGCAAGGCCCTGGTCATCTACGGGGAAGACCAGGAAGCCCGGAAGATGCATATGGAAACCCGCCATTACTGGTACGGGCTCAAGGACAATGACGATATCCAGGCCGTGAATGTTCAGGAAAACAGCACCGGCATGGAGTTTGACGTGCGCTTCGAACAGAAGCCGTTCGCGCATTTCTCACTGCCGCTGGTCGGCCATCATCTGCTGCTCAATTCGCTGGCGGTGATCGGCATCGGCATCCTGGAAGGAATCCGCCCGGAGATCCTGGAGGCGGGGCTTTCCGCATTCCACGGCCAGAAGCGCAGATTCCAGGTGGAGACGATCGGCAGCAACGTCTTCGTCGACGACTATGCGCATCATCCGACGGAAGTCGGCGTGACGATTGACACCGCCCGGCAGAGATTTCCGGGCCGCAAGCTGGTCGCGGTCTTCAAGCCGCACCGGGCCAGCCGCGTGAAGTACTTTGCGGATGACTTCGCCCTCCAGCTGAAGAAGGCGGACAGCATCTATCTCTGCGATTTCACCAGCATTGACGACAAGCAGGACGGCACGGACATCGACATCAGCTATCTGCAGAAGCGGATTCCGGGATCCCAGGTGCTCAGTGAAGACGAAGCCGGAGCCCGGATTCTGGCCCGGGAAGAACCGGCTGTTTACCTGTTTATGTCGAGCAAGGATATCTACTGGCTGGCCGGATTGGTAAAGCGCTACCACAAATCTTGAAAATTTTTCATTTCGTCTTATAATGAAAGTAAGTTGAGGTGATTTTCTATGGATGCTCTGCTTGCTGATCTTCAAAATGTGTCAGCACAATTTCTGCCGATCCTCGGCGCTGTGGCGCTGATTTTTCTTTGTATTCTGCTGAAGAAGGCCTGGCAGTTCATCGAAAAGCTGAATGAAACCGTCGGCAAGATGGACGGTACGATCAAGCTGGCGGACCAGAGCATGGAGAAGATCCAGGCGCCTCTGGATACGGCGGTAAAGCTCAGCCATACCGTTGATCAGGTCCATGACAAGTCCGTAGACGCCGTCACCAAGGCGACGGAATTCGTCAGTGAAAACATGGATCATCTGAAAGATTACGTATCCGAACGCATCAACGAGAAGCAGGATGAGAAGAAATTCTATCATACGGAAGCTGCGGAAGAGAATCCCGCGGGAAAGGAGAACCAGCATGAGTGACGACATGAACAAGAAGGATGAGGAGAAGGAACCCATCGAATCCATTGAGAAGACGGTGGAGGACCTGAAGCGCAAGATTGAAGAGATCAGCGCGGAGGACAAGGCGGAAGCGGCCCAGGAAGACAGCAAGGAAGACCGCAAGCTGAACATCCCGGACTTCAAGCTCGATGATGACTCCAAGAAGAAGATCGAGGACATCAAGAGCAGCACGATTGAAACCGTCAACAAGTCCATCGATGAGATCAAGAAGAAGAGCACGGAAGTGGCCAACAGCAAGGAAGTCCGCGATACCATCGCCTTCCTGAAGGACAACGCCATCAAGGCCGTTGACGCGGCCAAGGCGAAGATCACCGAGCTGAAGACGGACCCGCAGGTTCAGAAGAAGTTTTCGGATGCCAAGGAAGGCACTTCCGAAGCCTTCAAGAACGGCGTGGATTACGCCGGCAAGAAGCTGAATGAAGCCGCGGATGCGACCAAGACCTTCTTCAATGAGAAGATGAGCGATCCGCAGAATGCCGACCTCAAGAAGAAGATGGATGAGGCGTCGGCTGCAGCCCAGAAGGGATTCAATGAAGTCAGCAAGTCCATCGGCGACTTCATGAAGAAGCCGGAAGTCGCGGAGACCATCGACAAGGCCAAGGACGCGACGGTTGATCTTGCCAAGAAAGGCGCGCAGGCGCTCGAAGACTGGCTGAAGCCGGATGCCAAGGATGCCGGAGACAAGCCGGAGAACAACACAGAGAACAAGGACAGCGAGCAGCGCTGATTACAGGAGGAACCACCGCCATGAAACGTGTGACTATTTATGATGTAGCAAAGGAAGCCGGGGTTTCTCTCGCAACGGTATCCCGTGTGATCAACGGCAGCGATGTCGTCAAGGCCCCGACCAAGGAAAAGGTCGAGGCGGCGATTGAAAAGCTGGGCTACAAGCCCAATGCGATCGCCCAGGGTCTTGCCCTGCAGAAGACCACGACCATCGGCCTGGTTGTGCCGGAGGCCAGCTTCACCTATACCGGGCAGATCATCAACGGTCTGATTGATGTGGCGAAGATCTACAACTACAACATCATGCTGCATACGATCACCGAGGGGATCACGGACATCAACGACATCATCGAGACGATCATCAAGTCGCACGTGGATGGCGTCATTGTCTACAATGACAAGCTGTCGATGCCGGAAATGGACAAACTGTCCAAGTACAACATTCCCATTGTCATCATCGGCAACCGCGTCAAGGGCGATCATGTCCGCTGCGTCTATGTCGACATTGAAAAAGCCATCCGCGAGCTGACGCTGAAGTACCTTGAGGAAGGCAAGAAGGACATTGCCGTTCTGGAAGACCGCAAGAACAAGTATGCGACCGAGCAGATGGTGCGCGGCGCCGAATCCGCCTTCAAGCAGAAGGGCCTGAAGTTCAATGGGCTGATCCGGATTCCGGCCGATGCCAGAACCTCCTACCGTTTCCTGCAGAACTATCTGAAGAAGAACAAGCATGACCTGATGATCGCCAACCGCGACAGCCAGGCCATGGCAATCTGCAATTCCGCCCGGGAGAACGGCATCAAGATCCCGGAGCAGATGGAAGTCGTCTGCGTCATCGACACCAAGTACAACTCGATGATCCGTCCGCAGATCTCCAGCTTCTCGATTCCGTCCTATGATCTGGGCGCCGTATCCATGCGCATCATGACGAAGATGCTGCAGGATGAAAGCAGCACGGACAAGGAGATCGAACTCAGTTATCTGTTCACATCCCGCCAGTCCACAAAGAATTGACAAAGGGACCGGTTGCAGTTACTATTCAAGTGGCTTTGATCAGAACAAGTAGCCCGCATCAGCATGCCTAGAGAGGTTCCGGACGGTGCAAGGAATCCATGCGCAGCGGGGGAATACATCTGTGAGCTTTCCGTGTAAAACACGGAACGCCTGCCGGCGTTACCGGCTTGAGTGCACGGGAAACCGTGAAGTAAGGTGGTACCACGCGGAAGCGTCCTTAGCAACAGGGACGCTTTTTTTAATCCATACAAAGGAGGAATTGAACATGGATTTTCTGGAGGAACTGGAATGGAGAGGCCTGGTCAAGGATGTCACGGACCGGGAGGGGCTGAAGGAGCGCTTCAAGTCTCCGGTCACCTGCTACTGCGGCATTGATCCGACCGCGGACAGCCTGCACATCGGCCATCTGCAGCAGGTGCTGCTGCTGCGCCGCTATCAGAAGGCGGGCAACCGCGTCATCGCCCTGTGCGGCGGTGCCACCGGCATGATCGGCGACCCGCGCCCGACCACGGAGCGCCGGCTCATCACCCTGGAAGAAGTAGCCCACAATGTGGAGTGCATCAAGAAACAGGTCGGCAAGTTCGTCGATTTCTCGGATGAAAGCAAAGGCCTGCTGCTGAACAACTTTGACTGGCTCGGACACATGACGCTGCTGGAATTTCTGCGCGACTACGGCAAGCACTTCAATGTCGCCAACATGATCCAGAAGGACACCATCGCCCGCCGGCTTTCCACGGGCATCTCCTTCACGGAATTCACCTATACGATTCTGCAGGGATGCGACTGGCTGCATCTGTACCAGACCTACCACTGCGAAGTCCAGTTCGGCGGCAGCGATCAGTGGGGCAACCTGGTCTCCGGCGCGGATCTGATCCGCAAGATCTGCGGCGATGAGGCCAAGGTATACGGCATCACGTCGCCGCTGATCACGAAGAGCGACGGCTCCAAGTTCGGCAAGAGTGAAGGCGGGAACATCTGGCTGGATCCGAACCGGACCTCCGCCTATGAGTTCTACCAGTTCTGGGTCAATGTTGCGGACAGCGACATCATCAGCCTGCTGAAGCGGCTCTCCATGAAGACGCCGGAAGAGATCATGGCGCTCGAGGAAGAGATGAAGAAGGATCCCGGAGCCCGGATTCCGCAGAAGGCGCTGGCCGATGAGCTCACGGAGCTTGTGCACGGCAGCGAAGGCGTGGAAAAGGCCAAGCGCATCACGGAAACCCTGTTCCACGGCTCCATCAAGGATCTGACCCCGGAAGAGATTCAGGACGGTCTGAAGGATTCCGCAAAATGCAAGCTGGACAGCGGCATGAATCTGGTCGATGCGCTGGTAGCCGCCAAGATCGCGCCGAGCAAGCGTGAGGCAAGACAGCTGATCCAGGCCGGTTCCATCCAGGTCAACGGCGACAAGGTCACGGATACGGAATTCACCCTGAAGCAGGAGGATGCCTTCCGTCAGGACTTCACCATCATCAAGAAGGGCAAGAAGAACTATTTCGTCATCACATTCTGAACAGGCAGGCACCGCTGAGGCGGTGCCTTCTTTCGCTGAAAAGGGTCCGGCGGTTATGGTATAATTCCCGTGAGGCGGACTATGCGAAAAGAACTGATCTCCATACTCACGGCGGCGCTGCTGCTGTGCTCAGGCTGCACAGTGGAAAAAAAGGATGCGGAAGCGGCATCCCTGGCGTCCTATGAGGGATACTATAAGGCGGTTGCAGACAACTCCCGGTTCCAGAAGGGGTCTCTTTACTACAGCATCAGCGCGGAAATGAGCCAGCTTCCGGACGGCACGCACCGCTATTATGTTTTTCTGGACAATCCCCAGGTGGCGATGTACGACATCGTCATGATGGCGGTGGAAAACGACACCGCGCTGGCTGACGCCAAGAAGATGTTCCCGTCCATCGGCATTTTTGACAATGCCAACTATTCCATGATTCCGTCGCAGGTATACAGTGACGGCGGTTACGTCAAGGGGCTGATGATGAGCGGCGAAACCTCGGATCCGTCCGTCACCCTGAAAATCATCGTCGAATGGAATGACCAGTCCAACAGCAAGGTCTACCGCGAGTTCATCGCCATGACCGTCTCCATGGACGGCGTCAGCTATCCGGACGGTACGGAAGAGGCAACTTCGATTCAATGAGCAGGCAGAACGGACAACGCACTCTGCATGCGGTTCTTGCCGGCGCTCTGACCAGCTCCGCCGGCGTTTTTCTGGCCAAAACGCTGAGCTTTTTCTATGTGATTCCCTTCAACGCTCTGGCCGGTACGGAAAATCTCACGTTCTATGCGGCGGCCTATTCCTGGTATACGGCGCTGCTGCAGATTGCGCTGGCCGGAATTCCGTTTGCGGCAGCGGCGCTGGCGGCGGGTTACGCGGAAAAAAATGATATCCGCACCGTGCTTCTGATCCGCAAGCTGACCGCTTCCATTCTGACGGTATCCGGTTTTCTTCTGGCCGTGCTGTTTGTCCTGCTGGCCAGGCCGCTGGGTGCTCTGATTCTGGGCGCATCGGCGCCGGCGGCGGATCTGGAAAGCCTGCGCATCACAGTGATCATTCTGGCGCTGGCGCTTTTCCTGGTTCCCATCCTGCATTCCTACCGCGGTTTTTATCTGGGGCTGCAGGAGCACAACGCCTATGCCTATACAAGGCAGCTGGAACGCGTGCTGAGGCTTCTGGGCATCGTAATTCTGGGCTGGATTGCTGTGGATCGGCTGCATCTGGGCCGCATCAGCGCTGTCTATGCCGCAGCGGCTTCGTCGGTGCTTGCCGCGGCGGCAGCGCTGTTTTTCTATGTCCGCCTGGACCACCGGAATTACGGCATTCTGGCCCGCGCCGCCCGGCAGCAGGAAGAACCGGCGGTACAGCCGCAGCCGGTTTTGAAGGAATTGTTCTCCCGCGGCCTGCCGTATTTTCTTTCCGCACTGCTCGGCACGCTGCCGATGCTGATCAACGCGACGTTTCTGATCCGGGCATTGACCGGAAGCGGCAGCAGTTATGCGGATGCGAAGGTGCTGTATGCCGTTGTGCAGTTTCAGACGGAGCGCTTCACGGCGCTGCCGCAGGCGCTGGCAGTTTTCCTGTGCGCCGGGCTGATGCCGCTCCTGAACACGGCAGCGGAAGAACACAGCCGGTACGCGGTCCAGAAAAATGTGCTGGACGCTCTGGAGAGAACTCTGTATCTGGTTCTGCCCCTGTGCGTCTATCTGCTGGTGCTGGCGGGGCCTCTGTATGAAGTGATGTACGGCGGCAGCTATCTGGCCTATGGCGAGGAAGCCATGTGGGCGGAGAGCTTCCAGGCGCTGGCGCTGGCGCTGTCGGCAGTGACGACGCTGCTGATGCTGACGATCAATCTGCGCCGGCAGAGTCTGTTCTATCTGCTGACCGGCGTCATTCTCAAAGCCGTCTTTTTTGGACCTCTGATCCGTCTGTGCGGTTTTTCCGGAGCCATCATTTCGACCACCCTGGCCGCGGCGGTGATTGTCTATCTGGATCTGGCCAAGATCCGGAACCGGTTTGAAGTCAACTATACCCGGACTGTCCGCAGGATGTTCCGCATGCTGCTGGCCTGCCTGGCGATGAACGGCGGGTTCTTCCTGCTGCGTCTGGCCGGACTGCATCCCGCGGCCGTCAGCCGGCCGCTCGGCGCGCTGGAACTGGCGGCATACGCTGCCGCCGGATTCCTGCTCTATTACTACATCACATCGCTGATGAACGTACCGCAGGGCATCTTCCGCATGGATCTCAGACAGCTTCTGAAACAGTGGCTGCCGCACCGCCGTGAGGAGGACGCATGATCCGGCTCGACAAGATGCTTTCGGAACTGGGCGTCTGTACGCGCAGCGAAGCGAAAAAACTGGCCCGGGCCGGCCGCATCCTTGTCAACGGCGTTCCGGAAAAAAGCGCCGACCGGAAGATCGACGAGCTGCAGGATGAAGTTCTGGTGGATGATCAGGCGGTCTCCTACGAACCGTTCGTATATTATCTGCTCAACAAGCCGGCCGGTGTCGTGTCCGCCTCCAGCAGCGAAGATTACCGGACCGTCATCGATCTGATTCCGGAACAGCGGCGCGGACTGTTTCCGGTGGGAAGACTGGACAAGGACACGGAAGGGCTGCTTCTGATCACAAATGACGGCGCGCTGGCGCACGCTCTGCTGGCTCCCGGCCGGCATGTGGACAAGGAATATGAGGTGCAGTACGAGCATCCTCTCAGTCCGGCGGACATCGCCGTCCTGCAGAAGGGCATGAAGGTGCAGGACGAGGTTTTTCAGCCGGCGGTCTATCTGCCGGTCAGGGAGACAACCTGCCGGCTTATTCTGCATGAAGGCAGATACCATGAGATCAAGCGGATGTTTGAGGCGCTCGGCAACAGGGTCGTGCACCTGAAACGGATCCGCATGAAAAACCTGACGCTGGATGAATCTCTGGCGCCAGGTGAATGCCGTCTGCTGACAGAGGCGGAACTGAAAGCTCTCAGAGAACCGGTCCGGCAGCCGCTGCCGGCAGAACCCAGTTCCCGTTCCGGGCATAATCCTGAAGAAAATCAATGACCTGGGAGGTCAGCGCCGTCGGCGTTGAGGAACCGCTGGTGACTGCAACGCGGCCGGCGCCCCGGACCATGTCCTCACACAGATCCTGACAGGTCTGGATCAGATAGGCATGCGGAATACCGGCGTCCAGGCCGATTCTGCGCAGCTGATTGGAATTGTTGGAATGAGGATCACCGACGACGATCAGAACGTCGATGTTTTTCAGATTCATGACCGCCTGCTGGCGGATGGCTGTCGCATTGCACACTTCCGGCTCAAATTCGGCATCCGGGTATTTCTTCCGGCAGGCTTCAAGCAGATCATTTGTGTCCAGGATGGATAGTGTGGTCTGCGTGGTGACCAGAACATTCGTCAGCGGCGGCAGACGGTCGAGATCCGCGCGGTCGGCGATCAGATGCACGCGGCTGGAGAGACCGGTGACGCCCTCCGCTTCCGGATGGGCATGCTTGCCGATATAGATGACATCGCCGTCCTGGCAGTGGCGCCGCACGATCTCATGCGTACGGGTGACATAGTCGCAGGTTGCGTCGACAATAATCAGGCCTTTCTCCTGCGCCTTGAGGCGGACGGCATCGCTGACTCCGTGGGCCGTGAATATGACCACGCCGGTGCGGATGCTGTCCAGCAGTTCCAGGCGGGTCTTTCCGGGATCCTCCAGGCACTGGATTCCAAGCTTGCGGCAGGCGTCCACGACATAGCGGTTGTGGACGATCATTCCCAGCATGAACACCGGCTGGTCCGGATACCGTTTTACCGTCGCTTCCGCGATCTGGATCGCATTGACTACGCCGCGGCAGTAGCCGCGGGGCACCACACCGATAATTTCCATGCCGTATTCCTTTCTTCCTGAATCCAAACAAAGTATAATTCAAGCGGTAAGGCGAATCCAGTCCGGCGATTCTGCATGCCGTTGCCAGGCCCGGGGATGACGGACGCAGTGATACAAGACAAAGGAGGAAGGTTCGGTTACCCCGCAGAAGCGCAGAACCGGGCCGGTACGATCTATGAAGAATTTTGAAGATTTCAATCTCAGCAAAAAGACGGAGGAATTCATCCGCCTGGCGCAGTTCCAGAAACCGACGCCGATTCAGCAGGAGGCGATTCCCGCCGCGGTGCGCGGCAAGGACATCATCGGCCTCAGCCGCACCGGCACCGGCAAGACGCATGCCTATCTGATTCCGCTGATGCAGCGGGTGGATTCCGCGCAGAAGGGCCTGCAGGCCGTTGTCACGGCGCCGACCCGCGAGCTGGCCGCCCAGATCTTTGAAAAGGCGAAGCTCATGCAGGAGGCGGATCCCGATCTGCGGATCAAGCTGCTGGTCGGCGGCATGGACCGGCAGAAGGACATCAAGTCGCTGCAGGCGGCGCAGCCGCATATCGTCATCGGCACACCCGGCCGGATCAAGGATCTGTTTCTGAATGCCGGTGTCCTGCGCTGTGACGAGGCGGGCATCCTGGTTGTCGATGAGGCGGACATGACGCTGGAATTCGGCTTTCTGCCGGATATCGATGCGTTTGCCGGACGCATGAAGGAAGGGCTGCAGATGATGGCGTTCAGCGCCACCATGCCGGAAGCCCTGAAGCCGTTCCTGAAGAAGTACATGCATCATCCGCTGACCGTGCGCATTGACGAGAATGCGCCGCTGAATCCGCAGATCCGTCATATTCTGGTGCCCTGCCGGCATCATACCTATGCGCAGACCATTCTGTCGATTCTGCCCGGCTTCATGCCGTATGTCTGTCTGATCTTCGCCAACACGCGGGAAGACGCCGCCGCCATCGCCGCTGAGCTGCGGGCGGGCGGCATTGCCGTCAGTGAGCTGCACGGTGATATGGAATCCCGCAAGCGCAAGCAGGCGATGCGGGAGCTGGCGCAGAGTGAGCATACCTATGTGGTCTGCACGGATCTGGCGGCCCGCGGCATCGACATTGATGCGGTCACGCACGTGATCTCCTGCGGATTCCCGGAAGATTTGGAATACTACATTCACCGCGCCGGCCGTACGGCCCGCTACGGCAAAGACGGCATCTGCTACGCGCTGTATCATGAGGAAGACGATGCGGCGATCCGCAGCCTGATGAGACGCGGCATTCACTTTGAGCATATGCGCTACAAGGACGGTGAATGGCAGAGCCTGAAGGACTACGGCTGGAAGCGCAGCCGTCCGGAAAGCGATGAGGAGAAGAAGATCGCGATGATCCTGACCCGCAAGAATGCGAAGGTGAAGCCCGGATACAAGAAAAAGAAGGCGGCGGAAATCGAGAAGATCCGCCGCAAGCAGAAGCGCGCCTTCATCCGCGGCAAGATTCAGGAAGAACGCAAGGCTGTCTACAAGGAGCGTCAGCGGGCGAAGCGGGAAAGCGGCGAAGAATGATCCTCGGCTGCCATGTTTCCATGAAAGCGCCGGATTATGTGGAAGGAAGCGTCCGCGAAGCGCTCAGCTATCAGGCGGATGCGCTGATGCTGTATACCGGCGCCCCGCAGAACACGGTGCGGATTCCGGTGGAACGTCTTCACGTCCGGGAAGCGGCGCAACTGATGAAAGAACACCGCATGGCGCCGGAACGGATGATCGTCCACGCTCCGTATCTGATCAATCTGGCGAATCCGTCTCCGGATGCGGCGGAGTTTTCAAAAAAGTTGCTGCGTTCTGAGATGGCGCGCACGCATGCATTAGGCGCAAAGTATCTGATTCTGCATCCCGGCGCTGCCCTCAAGCAGACCCCGGAAGAGGGAATCCGCATGCTTGCGGAAAATCTGAATGCGATTGGAAATGAGGTCCCGGATGTCCTCATCTGTCTGGAAACCATGGCCGGCAAAGGCAGTGAAGTCGGCAGCTCATTGGAGCAGCTGGCCCAGATTCTTTCCGGACTGGATCACCCGGAACGCTTCGGCATCTGCTTTGACACCTGCCACACGAATGACGCCGGTTATGTCCTGCAGGATTTTGACGCGGTGCTGGATCAGTTTGACCGCATCCTCGGGCTGGAGAAGCTGAAGGTGATCCACCTGAATGATTCTCTGAATCCCCGCGGCAGCCATAAGGACCGCCATGCCAATCTCGGTCTCGGCACCATCGGCTTCGATGTCCTGTACAAGATTGCGTCCAGTCCGCGCACGGAAAAAGTGCCGAAGATTCTGGAAACCCCGTGGATGGAAGGGAAGCCGCCGTATCTCTATGAGATTGCGATGCTCCGCAGCGGCAGGTATGATCCGGCGGTCTGGGAGAAACTCAAAAAGAAAGAAGATCAGTGATCTTCTTTCTCTTTTATCAGCATCTGGATTTCCTGCTTGAGCACGGCAGCCAGCTGGTTCTGGGGAACGGTCCTTTGGAACGTTCCTTTTTTGAACAGCAGTCCGGCATCCTTGCCGCCGGCAACGCCGATGTCCGCGCGGCTGGCCTCCTGCGGGCCGTTGACAGGGCAGCCCATGACCGCCACCGTGATGTCCGCATTGACGGTTGCCAGATACTCTTCCATCTCTTTGACCAGCGGCAGCATGTCATACTGGATGCGGCCGCAGGTGGGGCAGGCAATCAGGTCCGGAACGTTCCGGATCAGCCCGAAGGACTTCAGCAGCTGCCGGCCGATGATCAGTTCATCTTTCGGCGGTCCGCTGACGGAGATGCGGATTGTATCGCCGAGGCCTTCATGAAGCAGGGTTCCCAGCGCAGCGGATGATTTGACGGCGCTTTCCGTGAAGCCGCCGGCTTCCGTGACGCCGAGATGGAGCGGATAGGGGTAATGCTTCGCTGCCGCCTCATAGACGGCGATGGTCAGCGGGACGCTGGAGGACTTGAAGGACAGGCAGATATCATGGAAGCCGAGATCTTCAAGGATACGGACATGCTGGTCCGCGCTTTCAATCATGGCTTCCGGGCATGGTTTCCCGTATTTTTCGAGGAATTCCTTTTCCAGAGAACCGGCATTGATGCCGATGCGGATCGGCACATGCCGCTCTTTGCAGGCATTGACCACCGCTTCCACGTTCTCCCGGGCGCCGATATTGCCGGGATTGAGGCGGACAGCGTCAATACCGCCCTCCAGGGCGATCAGAGCCAGCCGGTAATTGAAATGGATATCCGCCACCAGAGGGATGTTCACGCCTCTGCGGACAGCCGGAATCGCCCGTGCATCCTCTTCGTCCAGAACCGCCATTCTGGCGATTTCACAGCCATGCGCCGCCAGTTCATTGATCTGATCGATGCTTCCCTGAATATTTTTGATCGGAACATTCGTCATCGACTGCAGGATGACGCGGTTCTGATGACCGATCTGGATGTTTCCGACCTGAATCGCCCGGGTTTCCGTTCTCTGCATAAAGATACCTCCGCAAGCAGATTATAGCATTTTTGCTTCCAAAACCATTTGCGTTATGATACAATCACTTTGCATAAATTCAGGAGGTACAAAGCATGGCGAGAGAGAACATTACGTTCAGGTGCTCTGTCTGCGGTGAAGAGAACTACATCGGCACCCGCAACAAGCGCAAGCATACCGAGAAGATGGAAATCAAGAAGTACTGCCCGGTCTGCCGTAAGAAGACAGTCCATAAGGAGAAGAAGTAACCGGCCAGCCGGTTATTTTTCTTATATGCCGAAGACCGTAATTGATGTTCTGCCGATCGGGCTGTATGAAGAGAACAGCTATGTTGTGCATGACCACGGCCATGTGCTGCTGATTGATCCGGGCCGCTATCCGAAGCTCATTGCCGAAAAGATCGGAGCCCAGGAAACTGTGGATGCGATCGTGCTGACGCATGGGCATCATGACCATACCGGCGCCGTGGATGATCTTGCGGATCAGTATCAGTGTCCGGTGTATCTTCATCCGGGCGATCTGCCGCTGGTGGAACCAGGCAACCGCAACCAGAGTGTCGGCGGCGATGCCTCCGTCTATCATGCGATCACGCCGCTTGCTGAAGGTGCACTTACAGCCGGCACATTTCCGCTGAGCGTTTATCCGACGCCGGGGCATACGGCCGGCAGCGTGCTGGTGCAGTACAAAAATCATCTGTTTACCGGAGATACGCTGTTTGCCGGCGACATCGGCCGCACGGATCTGTTTTCCGGCAGTGAAGAGGATATGCAGAAGTCCCTGCAGTTTATCCGGACTCTGCCGTCTGATCTGATTGTGCATCCGGGGCATGGGCCTGCTTCAACAATCGGCGAGGAAAAAGCAAGCAATCCTTATCTTCGATAATTGACTGGAATACGCAGAGGTCTCTCAGGAGACCTTTTTTCATGGGGAACTGACTGTTTCTGCGAATCAGCAGGATGAGGAGGCCGCATGGAGGAAAGACTCTTGGAGTGTCTGCGGATCGCCCTGGCTTATGATGTGACTGACATTCATTTCAGCATGGACGCAGAGGAAAAGGTCAGCATTGAAATGCGTGTTTCCGGAGTCATGCGGAAAATGAGAAGGAACCGTCTGGATGCCGCGTTTTTCCGTTATCTGCTGTACCGGGCGAATCTGGATCTCAGCAATACGCTGGTTCCGCAGACCGGACGCTTTGAGGCGGAAGTGGACGGCCGGGTGCTTTCGCTGCGCATGGCCCTGATTGCAAGCTGTCATCTGACCAGCGGCGTTCTGAGAATACTCAACAATCACCGCCGGCTGACCATGGATCAGCTCAGCGCCGCGCCGGAACATCTGTCTTATTTCAGCAGCATTGCAAAACACCGCTGCGGATTAGTCATCGTCAGCGGACCGACGGCCAGCGGCAAGACCACGACGCTGTACACGATCCTGGATTCCGTCCGGGGAAAGAAGATTTTCACTCTGGAGGATCCGGTCGAGATCTACAGCGACAAATACGTGCAGCTGCAGGTCAACGAAAAACAGCATATGGGATATGCGGACGGCATCAAGCAGCTGATGCGGCATGATCCAGACATCATCATGATCGGTGAGATCCGTGATTCAACAGCCGCGCAAATGGCTGTACGCAGCGCTCTGACAGGACATCTGGTACTGACAAGTCTGCATGCCTCCAGCTGTGCCGGCGGCATTGAAAGGATGCTGGAGCTGGGGGTACCGAGGATGCAGCTGCAGGATGTCCTGACCGGAATCACCAATCAGCGCTTGTATGAAACCGCCAACAGCCGCAGAATCGGCGTCTACGAATTGATGGACAGAAAGGAGATCGGATACTATTTTGCAAATCATCAGACCAGCCCGGGATTCAGGACGCTTCAGGAAAACATCCGGCAGGCAGTGGCCGCCGGCATTGTGGACAGCCGGCAGGCAGAAGCGGATCTCGATTGACCGTCTGGACTGTGAGGGAATCGCCGGACTCATGGAAAACGGCTTTACGCTGAAGGAGGCGCTGGAGCTGCTGGAAAATGCAAAGAACAGAGCCTGTTTCTGTGAGATCCGCAGCCGGCTGGAAAACGGTGAGAAGATTGCATTGTTTTTCCACGAGTATTGTCCGAAGGTATTCCGCAGCTATTATTCCTGTTTTGCGGCGTATGTTCCGTTTCTGGAAAGCCTGCGCCTTTCCATGGCGGTTGTCGCCGAAGAAGAGCAGCAGAAAAGCCTGTATCGGAAAGGACTGCTCTATCCGTGTCTGCTGTTTCTGGCCTCGCTGGCCGGAGTCATCCTGTTCAATGAGCTCTGTTTTCCGGCGCTGATGTCGCTGGCCGACGGATTCCACATCCGCAGCGTCGATTATCATCATCTGCAGATGCTCATCCGGTTTGCCACCACATCCGCCGCCGCTCTCCTGCTGGTTCTGGCTGTCCTGTTCGCTTATTACAGCCGTCCGCAGAACCAGGTCCGCGGCTATCAGATTGCCAGCCGCTGGCATGTGCTTCCCGGGCTGCGCCAGCATGCCTCGGCGGACTTCGTGCGTTTCTTCCGCCAATGCCAGAAGACAGGCATCCGGACCCGCGAAGCCATGGAGCTTCTCAAGAACATGAAGCAGAAACCGCTGGTTCAATTTCTCGCCGAGACCATTGACCAGTCACTGCTGCGCGGCCGGAAAATGGAGACGGCGATGCAGGATCCGCATATTGACGGAACGCTGACCCGTTTCTTTACCGTCGCCGTCTATTCCTCGAACCTGGAACGGATGCTGGACGGCTATCTGGCCATGAGCAGCGCCCGGATCCAGCGGCACTGCCGCATCATCACCGCCGCGGTGCAGACCGCTTCCTATCTCTCCATCGGCGCCGTCATCATCGTGGTCTATCAGCTGCTGATGCTGCCGCTGTCCATTCTTGCGCAATTGTAGAAAGAGAGGAAGAAATGAAAAAACGAAACGGCTTCACACTGCTGGAAATGGTGATTGTCGTCAGCATAGTTTCCATTCTGTTTCTGCTGACCGTGCCGAACATCCAGAAGGTTCTCGGGATTGTCAACCGGAAGGGCTGCGATGCGCAGGTCAAGGTCGTGGATGCCGCCATCCTGCAGTATCATCTGGAGAATGACGCTTTTCCCGGCAGCATCAGTGATCTCATACAGGCCGGACTTCTCGATGAAGACCAGGCGTACTGCGGCGACCACCAGAGCATTTCCATTGAGGACGGACATGCGGTGCATTCGTAGCCGGCAGGGATTTGCAATGCTCGAGCTCTGCCTGGCGCTTACCATTCTCAGCACGCTGATGCTGCTGTGCATTCCGTACTGGCATGCGCCAGATCTGGACTGGCTCAGCTTTGCAGATGAATATCTCCGCCTGCAGTCGGAAGCGCTCTTGAGCGCACAGCCGCAGCAGCAGGACATCCGCGGCCAGAAGATCGGTTTCAACAGAAAAGGCGATGTGAATCAGGCCCGCACGCTGCGGCTTTCTTCTGGATCCGGTGTCAGGCGCATGATCATTGAACTTGGAGGCGGCCGTCTTGTCATCCCGGAATAGGGGATTCATTTTCATTGAAGCGCTGATAGCGGTAAGCATCGTTGCTGTGACCGCGCTGCTGTGTGCTTCAACAATCCGCATGAGCGCATCGAGCCGCGAGACCATCCGCAGAAAGATGGAGGAAAGCGACCGGCAGATGCGTGACCAGTTCAGCCGGGAGGAGGAATGCAGGCCAGTATGCAGCGAAGAAACAGACGCGGATTCATCATGATGCAGATTCTGCTCGCCCTGGCTGCCATTCTGACGCTTCTGCCGGTCTGCATCCTCGGTACTGCCGCTTTATGCAGGCAGACGGAATTTGACCATCAGATCCAGGATGAAATCGCATTGGCGCAGCTCAGAAGAATGCTGATCATTGGGGACTGCCTCGAGATCAGCGATGCCAGGCTGGACATGGAATACCAGGGCGAGATGCGGTCTTTGCAGCAGGTGAATGACAATCTGGTCATGAAACCGGGAACACTCATCTTTCTGCCGCGAATCGAGGACTGCCATTTCCGCAGGGAGGGGAATGCCGTCCTGCTGAGCTGGCAGAGGAATGGAATTGTGCAGGAGCGGGTCATCGCCTATGCGCCCTGACCGGAAGGGATTCGTCAGCCTGTTCTTCCTGACGGTGCTGATGCTCTGCACGGCAGTTGCAGGAGCGGTTCTGGCCAACCTCTGCCTGCGCGCGGAATCCGCGGAGAACCTCTGCCGCGCCAATGCTTATCTGGGTCAGGAAAGCGCAGTGATCAATGCCGTGCAGTGCAGCCTGAAGAACGGTGCCCTGGAAGACGGCGATTATGAAGCGGCAGGAACAGCTTATACTCTGGAACTGACGGAAGAGGGTGCAATCGTGCAGATCCGCCAGCCGCTTCCAGAGACCCTGATTCTCGATTTCCGCATCGAAGAGGGTATTCTGAACGACTATGAAACGATCCGTTTTGATGATGTTTCGACACGCTTTTCATCCATTCACTGAAGGCCCTGTTTTAATTGACAAAAGAGCCGTTTTCCATACAATAGTATGGGTAGGGAGCGTGAAAAAATGATTATTGTCAACGATTTGAAACCAGGAACAACATTTGAGTACGAAGGAAACATCTATCAGGTGCTCGATGTAGACCATAACAAGACTGCTATGCGTCAGATGATCGTCAAAGTAAAAGTCAAGAATCTCAGAACTGAAGTCATCAACGAAATCTCATTCACCGGCGGCGACAAGGTCGAGCAGGCCCACATTGACAAGAAGGAAATGCAGTATCTGTATGATGACGGTGATTCGCTTGTATTCATGGACAATTCCACCTATGATCAGATTTCCATCACGAAGGACAAGCTGACCTGGGAGATGCAGTTCATGAAGCCGAACGACAACGTGAACATCATGACATACAACGACGAGATCCTCGGCGTGATCCTTCCGGATAAGGTCGAACTGAAGATCACGGAGTGTGAACCGGCGGTAAAAGGTGACACGGCAACCAGCGCGCAGAAGAATGCGAAGGTTGAAACGGGTCTGGAAATCAAAGTGCCGCTGTTTATTCAGGATGGTGAAATGGTCATCATTTCTACAGCCGACGGCAAATACTCGGGAAGAGCCTAAACTCAGAAATGTGCCGACAGGCACATTTCTTTTGCAGAAGCGGATACAGAATGCCAGGGGAGGGTGGATATGGAAGACGCAGTGAAGAAAAATACAGAAAAAATGCCTGAACCGGGACAAAACCAGTCCAAGAAAAGACACAGAAAAAAGAAGAACCGGCAGACAAAACCGGCAGCTCTGGTGAATACGGAAACGCAGCCGTCTGCCGCGCAGGAGAAATCCGGTACGCAGTCAGCCGGTGCGCCGAAGAAACCGGAAACCGCTGGCGATGCTGCGGCAGTTTCAGAAACGGCAGCTGGGAGCGGAAATCCGGAAGCGGCTAAGATGCCGGCGGGTGCACCCGAGGCGGAGCCAGAACAGGTGGCCGCTGCGGCAGAGTCCAAACCGGAAGCCGAGAAAGAAGATGCAAAAGACAGTTCTGCTGCTGTTATGGAGAAAGCTGTTTCTGCAGAGTCTGGAAAGGATGCTGCGGGAACATCTGCGGATGCGGCGGTGGAATCCAAAGAAGAGCCGATCAACATCGTTGTGAAACCGGATGCGGCTGAAGGCAGCAGGGGTAAACAGTCCGGAGTCCAATCGGATAAAAAGTCTGCGGATCAAGAAAAGCCAGAAATCACTTCTGATAAAACAGACGCAAAAGCGGCTGCTGCAGATTCTGAAAAGAATGCGGAAGCTCACAGGAAGCCCCATGACCATATTCTGATTTATCATCCGGAAGAATTCCGGCAGCCTCTTGACTGGAAAAAGATGATTCTGAATCCGCAGTCCTGTCAGGAAAAGGAAGCGGAGTTCAATTCTGAATACTGCCGGGACGGAATTCTGCTGATTGTCATGAAGTGCGCGGTCATCGCGCTCGTGCTTGCGACTCTGATTGCGAAAGTCCTGAACCGCTATTCCTTCAGTTATGTACGCATGACGTTTACCGGCGCATCATGGCTGGCGGTGCGGCTGTTCCTGATTCTTGCGGTTGCGGAGGTGGCGTACATCGGCGTCACGTATCTCTTCCACATGATCTGGAAGAAACCGATTTCCTGCAACCGGCTGGTGCGCGTCGTCGGCGCCGGATCCCTCAGCAGTGCAGCCGCTTATCTCATTGGCGGCCTGCTCGGAAGCGCATATGCGCCGCTGGGCGCTGTCGCCATGATCGGGGCAATCACCTACAGCGTGATTCTGAAGACGTTTGGGACCGCGTTTCTCAGCAGCCTGACCCGCAGGAAGCAGCTGATCTGCGTCTGCTTTGCATACTGCGCCATGGCCTTGTTCGTGCTGATCGGCTTCCATCTGTTCGCCGGAGATCTGGTCCGGGCATGGAATGATCTGATTGCATTCTGAGAAAGCAGGAAAGGGACAGTGCAAAACTGTTCCTTTTTTCATGGCGGATGCTATAATGCTTTTGATAAAACTCAGGGCAGGGTGAAATTCCTGACCGGCGGTATACCCCGCGAACCTGCATTTCTGCAGGCAGAACCGGTTCAATTCCGGTGGCGACAGTAAAGTCTGGAGGGAAGATGTTTTATTCAAAGGCTTCGTTTGACCCGGAGGTTTTTATCGCAGAACCTCTTTTCTTTTGCGGAAAGAGGTATGGGAGGAAAACCAAGTGAAACAGAACTCAACCAAGGTACTGACAAGAATCGCGATTCTCTCGGCTGTTGCATTCATTCTGATGCTGTTTGAATTTCCGCTTCCGTTCCTGCCGTCTTTCTACAAAATGGATTTCAGCGAAACCGCTGTTCTGATCGGCGGGTTTGCGCTGGGTCCGGGAGCGGCGGCTGCGATTGAAGCGCTGAAGATTCTGCTGAATCTGCTGTTCCA
>Ga0183095_11032_pt1 | contig 31165 bp, 15 predicted proteins | sample BioMet4_FD_130346 | JGI IMG/M metagenome (GOLD analysis project Ga0183095, IMG submission 130346) | Microbial communities from bioreactor (seeded with sewage sludge) at LBNL, California, USA - Biofuel metagenome 4 (v2) (version 3) | ecosystem: Engineered > Bioreactor > Anaerobic > Unclassified ...
ATGTAGAATTCCATTATACTCCTAAACATGCGAGTTGGCTGAATGCAGCAGAAATAGAGATTAATGTCATGGATATAGAATGCACTGGAAGGAGGATTGGTAACATGGGTACTTTGGTTCATGAAGTGGATTCCTGAGCTAAGAGGAGAAACGAACATGAATGTAAGATCAACTGGAAGTTTACTCGAAAAATTGCTGACGAAAAAATGTCAAAATACTATGCACCATAAATAAATTGTCACGACACTAGGGCGATTTTTCAGGTTGTCCTGCGCAGAAAAAGTTACTCTAGCGAAGCATACACTTCTAAGAAACTCAACTGAGAAGCCCAATTGATCTCAAAAAACAGATATTCAGCATATGCATCATCTTAAAACAATCATAAACTTTATTAAAGCTAAGTACGTTGTAAGAATAAGGGAGTATTCTATAAATTGGTTTTAAATGTATTTGCTAAAAGGTAATAATAACTTGAAAGCAGTTTATTGGAAATACATTTTATTAGAAAAATGTTTTATTGAAAAAGCATTAGTTGGCAGGGATTGAGTCCCTATTCTCTAGTCCCTACCTGCGATCCAACCCAAGATTAAGAGGAAACCCTATTACTCTTAATCTCACATAGAAGTAGATGGTAGGGGCCGAGTCCCTATTCTCGAATCCCTACCTGCGATCCAACCCAAAGATTGAGAGGAAACCCTATTACTCTCAATCTACACTCATTTTATAACTACACGGGGATATATATCATAACCGACCAAAAAAACAATTCGTGATTTTAATTTTGCTTTGGCTATTTATTTTTGATATAAACAAAATTTTTAATGCCATTAAAAATTTTGCTGGTATTGATTTAGTTGAACCTTTGTAAATATCATCTTATTAAGTACTAAAGAAGTGTAAATATCATCTTATTAAGACGTACTAAAGAAGTTTTTCATATTACTTAATAAGATTAAAATGCTCTGAAGAAAGACTACAAGTACTAAATACAAGTTTTAGCGAAATACCCGAGGCTAAAGACTTTAGGATTTATACTTCGTTCTTTAAAACCCTGCTTTTCTCGTATAGGAGTCTGGTGTATCTGACCTTACGCATAACCTGCCCGAAAGTATAAAGAAATTTATCATCATACTGTTGAGGTAAAGCTGAAGGAAAACGAAAAAAGTATTTAACCTTCACAGCAATTTATGAAACGGTCGCCTACATCATAAATATGTATATAAACTTAGGAACGGTCATAAGGTTTATTAAAAATAAAGACATTATGAAAAATAGTAAGTTGCCCTAGAAATTAGTTTAGAAGTAGATGGTAGGGTTACCGAGTCCCTATTCTCGGATCCCTACCTGCGATCCAACCCAAAGATTAAGAGGAAACCCTATTACTCTTAATCTATACTCTTATAGTAGCGTGGGAATATATATCATAACCGACCAAAAAAACAGTTCATAATCTGAATTTTCAAACATCTCTTGAATTTGTTTGGCTGCGAAACTTTTAATGGTCTTAAAATATTCAATCAAAACATAAAATTTAATACATTAAATTGGTAGTAAGTACCATAAAAATCTTTTTTTGAAACTCCAAATATAGGGTTATATGAAGAAGTTTCATATGTAAAACTTGAAACGATGGTAGCGAGAACCAAATAAACAGTGGCTCTAAGGTAGTAATAGCCTCGGTTGAAATACCGTAGATGCCTGCTGTTTTAACGGCGGGAGCTGTCACAAGCCATATCTTTTGAACCACAACCGGTGCAACGTTTGATCACGCTGATAGGGTTTGGGATAAGTTCATCAAACTCAAACGTTTCTCGGGTTTTCGGTCAAGCCTTTTTTCAAAAGGGTTGTGCCACAACCGGTGCAACGTTTGATCACGCTGATAGGGTTTAGGATAAGTTCATCAAACTCAAACGTTTCTCGGGTTTTCGGTCAAGCCTTTTTCAAAAGGGTTGTTTGAAAAGGCTTATTGAAAATATAGTTTTCTTGCCCGGAATTCAGCTTTTTTGAGCGAAGTAAAAGGGGACTCGAGAGAGATGTATGCTGGCTGCAGAAAAGGGAGGAGACCTGGGTCATTCAAGCCCTTTAGTGCTCCAGCCATTTTAATTAGTCTTTTAGTAGGTTTTCAAACAAGATAGGCCTTGAGTGGAGGGAAACCGTTAAAACACACGGAACTGTAGCTCTGGGTATAGGCGCCTGTCGTAAAGATGTATACGCGGTTTCCTTCTCGCATTGTGTGGGGAAACGCATACTTGTGATGCTCATACAGGATATCCATGCTGTCACAGGTCGGGCCTGCAAGAATTACTTCTTCGGCACAACCCTTTTTATCACAGAAAATGGGGTATTTGATGCATTCATCAAGGGTTTCTATAAGGCCCCCGAATTTGCCAATGTCAAGATAAACCCATTTGTACTGGTTGAATCTGGCTTTTTTGGAGATCATTACAACTTCACTTACTATTATGCCGGCATTGGCAACCAGGGAACGTCCAGGTTCTATAATAATTTCAGGTAGCTCTTCTCCAAAGTCCTCATGTAAAAAGCGGCGGATTTCTCCAGCATAGGTCTCAAGGTCATGAGCCTGATCCTGGTATTTTGCAGGAAAACCTCCACCAAGGTTGATCATTTTCAGATGTATGCCTTTTTCAGCTACTGCCTCAAAAAGATACTTACATTTGGAAATGGCATTGTCCCACTGGCCAATGTCCCTCTGCTGAGAACCAACATGAAAAGAAAGACCATAAGGCTCAAGCCCTAACTTTTCAGCCTTCAGAATGAGCTTATATATCAGGTCAGGGTGCGAACCGAACTTCTTTGAGAGAGGCCAGTCAGCCCCGTCGCTTTCAGTAAGGACACGGAAAAACACTCTTGAACCCGGGGCTTTTCTAGCTAACTTTTTCAGATCGCTGTCGGAGTCAGTAACGTAAAGCTTCACTCCTTTTTCATATGCGTACTCTATATCTTTCTCTTTTTTGATAGTATTGCCGTAACTGATCCTTTCAGGTTCTACCCCAAGCCTGAGAAGCTGATCAAGTTCGTAAATCGTTGCTACATCAAAATTGGAGCCTTTATTCTTCAGGGCAAGCACAACCTCATCCATGGGGTTAGCCTTTACAGCATAGTGAATTTTTGCAAAGGGCATGTGCTCTACAAGCTCGTCATAGCTTTGCTCTATCTTCTGCAGGTCAACAGTTAAAAATGGGGTTTCCTTATCCCGGGAGAACTTTTTGATTCGGTTAAAATCATCTCTTGAAACGAAATCCTCCAGCGGGAACACATAGTGCTCTTTTCTCATATCTACTCCCTTCTAAAATTAAAACTGATATATGCTCAAACTATGTATATACTGGTTAATAATTTTTAGTATATTGGTAATTTGTAATGATTATTCAGTTTATAATCAATTATTTTGATAATGAACGAAATAAAGCGATTCAAATAGGATTTTATGTATATAAAACTAATTCTCGGTGAATATCAAGACATTAAAATAACTGAAATCAATAGATGTTTAATAAAAATAGTCATATCATGATAAAAGACCTAATTAATCCCTTTTTTTGTATTAAATGCACCAAAAATCCTTTTATCTATGCAGAAGACACGAGAAATCTTAGATATTCTCAGAATATTCAAAATCGATTTTTATCCAAAAAAGAAGCATTAAGGATTTAAAAGGAAATAAAAGCTTAATTAAGCGATTAAAAGGTTATAAAACCTTTTTTTATCCATGATATCTAGAAGCAACTCATTTTAATCCATTTCATAATAAGCCAGATTTGCTAAGTTTAAAAATAAATTTAAAACATTTTGGTATATTTTATCTGGTTCTAAACAGCACTACCAGTATCCCGATTCCTGCAAACACGAGACCGTAAGTTATAACTTCCAGACTTAGCTGAAAAAAAAGAAATACAGTAGAGAGGGCTCCAAAAAACGGAAGCAAGGGAAAACGTCCAATATTCAGGGGAACCTTAAAAGGGCGATTCCTTCCGGGATCAGTATAACGGAGCTTTATCAGAGAGAGATTGACCATAAAAAAGATAATAAAAATCATAAAATTAGAAATATTTGCTACGATTGCAACATCCCTGAATAGCACAAACAGGGCGGAGAGAAAGACAACTCCTAAAATTGCGACCCATGGTGTCCGGTAACGGGGGTGCACTTGGGAAAGAAATTTAGGGAGCGACCCTGAATCTGCCATACCATATACAATCCTTGACCCTCCAAGCATAACCACAAGTACAGTATTCATAGTGGAAAAAAGGGCTATCCAGGACATGAGGACAAAAGCCTTATTCCCCAGAGAAATAGCCACAACATCCGCAAGGGGAGTCCCTGAAAGTCCAAGAACCCTAAAATCAAGCACGCTTACGGCAGTTACTGCCACGCACATGTACAGGAAAACTGTAATAAAAATGGCAATAAGTAGGGCTTTTGGAGTTGTCTTTTCGGCTTCTTTTGTTTCCTGGGATAATCGTACAATATCCTCAAAACCGAGAAATGCAAAAAAAATCAGAGTTGAAGCCTTGAATATTCCTGCCAGGTCTGGAGCTTCGAGATAATTTACCGTTCCAAGGTAAGGGAGACCTGTATAAATTACAATTAGAAGCCCTGACACTTCAATAAAACTTATGAAAATAGCCAGCCTGGCAGATTCCTTGATTCCGTAAACCATGATGGGGCTGAGAAAGATAAACAGGCCTAAAGTTCCTGTCAAATATCCATTCCCGAAAAGGTTGCTGAAATACCTGCCAAACCCGAGGGCAACCGCAGAACTCGTTATTGCTACAAAATATATGACAAGCAGCCCAACAAACAGGCCAATGCGTTCTCCAAAAGCTCTTCTTACGAATCCATATTCTGCTCCAGCTTTTGGAAACATGGAAGCGAGTTCCATATAGCTAAAAGCAGAAAGTGTGGCTGTTGCTCCGGCAAACAGAAAAGAAAACCAGACCATATTGCCTGCAAGCCCTGCAGCTTTTCCCATAAGCACGTAGATTCCGGCTCCTAGAATATTGCCAATTGCTACCAGAGTAACCTCCAGCAGATTTAGTTCCTTTTTCAGTTCTGACTCCCCTTTCATAATAAGCCCCGCGCCAAAACTTGAAAAACTCAAGTACAAAAATAATAAAAGTAATAAATAATAGAAATGGAACATTTACCTGTCAGAAAGACTATCCTATGAGAAGCTGTGATTACTTTCTATTAACTGGCTCTCAAAAGTTCTCTTTTCAAGAATTTAGAAGTTTTACCATTAAGTAGCTCCACGGAAGGCTGCTGAAAAAAGCTAAGGCCCCGTCTCAGAATAAACTGTGCAGATTTCCAATTGGACGCTTTGATTTTCACTATCAAGGTAGCCAATCAAAGTTACAATAAATTATAAGTTGCATAGGTTATTTCGTTGCGGGTACTAAGTAAGGTCTCCAGGATAGACTAGCCGGATTTTACCGGGCTGAGAGATACCTTACACTCAAGCTTAAAATAAAGATTTTCCGGTTTTAATGTACGCATTTTCCGGTTTTAATGTACACATTTTCAGATTATACTTTCATTTTCCTGGCGAGTTCTCGGCCGATTTCCTCAACCTTTTTCAAATCTTCTTCCCTGGGTTTACCCTTTACCTGAAGCGTTCCAACAATTTCCATCTTCGAGGGAACCAGAATTTCTCCTGCTTGCTTCAGAGCGCCTCCTCCCCAGCCGAAAGATCCGAGTATAACTCCATATTTTGCAGGCGGCTTGAGAGCTTTTACCAGGTAAGTGCCGTAAAGGGCAAGAGGATGCATGCCTGCAAGGACGGTTGGAGCTCCAAGGATAACAGCGCGGGAATCAACCAGTTCTCTTGCAATATCTCCTGTATTCGCAACTTCAAGGTCATAGATTCTGACATCTACACCTTCTTTAAGTAAGGTTTCTGCGATTGTCCTGACCATTAGTTTTGTGGATCCCCACATACTCACATAGACAATAAGGGCTTTATTTTCGGTCTCTCCTGCAGTCCATTTTGCGTAGGGCTCAAGTATACGCTGAGGGTTTTTATAGATAGGCCCGTGACTCGGCGCAATAATTGCGATATCAAGATCCTTAATTTTTTCAAGGGCCTTTGCCCCCATTTTTCCAAAAGGCATCATGATTTCCCCATAATAGCTTTTTGCAAGAGGAATAAGGTCTTCCAGATCCTCATCATAAACGCCCTGGGCTGTATGAGCCCCAAAGAAATCACATGGGAAAAGGACCCTGCCTTCAGGTAGGTATGTGAACATGGTTTCAGGCCAGTGGAGCCAGGGAGCCTCAATAAAGCGCAGTTTTTTTCCTCCCAAATTAATAGTATCTCCATCGGCAACGACTTTAACCCGTGCGTCTGGCAGGTCATGGTAAAGGCGTGCCATTTTCACACCTCTCTCAGTCGTAACAAGCACTGATCCTGGAGCCTGATCCATAATATAACGAATTGCACTGGAGTGGTCGGGTTCGGCATGATTCATGATCAGGTAGTCCAGTTTTTCCAGGCTGGAAACCAGGTTTATTTTCCCCTCGAACTCCTCTTCGAAACCAGGGTTCACGGTATCAATAAGTGCTGTTTTTTCTTCTCCTTTCACAAGATAAGCGTTGTAGCTTGTCCCCTGAGACAGTGGAACCAGCGCATCAAACATTCTACGGCTCCAGTCTTTTGCCCCAACCCAGAATACATCTTTAGCAATTTCAGGAACACTGTAAATCTCCATATTTTTACCTCCATTCTCCCAATGCAGTAAAATGGCTCAAAATAAAAAGCAGACAAAGCTGTCTGCATATATCAGTCCGAAAACTGGATTTATTTAATGACTAATTTAATAACTATATTGTATTTGTCCGATATATTTATTAGGCAAAACCCTTAACTGATAAAACCTTAGAGGCTGTCTTAAAATTCAAATCATTTATACAATTGGATAATAGGCAACGTTCCGTTTAAATTCATATTACGCACTCGATGTATAAAATCAAACACAATAAACATCATGGTTTAAACTTTCGTTTTGGACATTAACAGTTTGACACTCCGTTTATCAATTTAAATGCATAAGTCCTATCCCAATTATAGAACCAGATTTAATTTTCAGACATGCTCTTAGATTTTAACTGATTTTTTAACTCGGTAAGGGAAATATAATTTTGAAAAAAATTATAATGAAACTGTACCGTCTTCTCTTTTTTTATAGTATTTTTTTAGAAAAATTAAAAAAAGAAAAACTTTATATAGACAGCAGTAAGTTATCTTCTTCCTAGCAGGCAAGAGTTAACAAAATTATGTCCACTGTGGCAATCCGTGAGCCTGGAAAATATTCGGTATTGAAATGAGGCTTTAATACCTAGAATATAGCAGTTACCTAGAATATTGCAGTTAAAAAAAGAAGGGATAATTATGAAAGCATCATCCGTAGAATTGAATCCTAATAAACTGGTACAGTACCTCAATAAACCAGCAAGCGAATTCACCAAAGAAGATATTATTAAGTTTATAAAGGAAAATGGCATTAAGATGCTGACTTTCCGTTATATTGGTGGAGATGGGAGACTCAAAGCTCTCGCCTTTGTGATCAGAGACGAAGAACATCTTGACAACTTGCTTTCCGCTGGTGAGAGAGTCGATGGATCAAGCCTTTTTACATACATCGAAGCAGACTCAAGCGATCTCTATGTCCTTCCTAAATACAGGACTGCCTTCGTGAATCCTTTTGAAGAAATCCCAACCCTGGATATCCTCTGTTCCTACTTCGACAAAGATGGAAACCCTCTCGCAAGCTCTTCCGAAACCGTCATGAAGAAAGCTGCCCAGGTCCTGACCGAGAAGACAGGCTATGAACTTCAGTCAATGGGCGAACTCGAATATTACATCATCGCCAACAAAGAAGACGTCAATATGGCTTTCCCAGCCGTTGACCAGCAAGGATACCACGAATCCAATCCCTTCACCAAATTCGACCAGCTCAGAAAGGAAGCAATGATGTACATCTCCGAAGCTGGCGGAAAAATCAAGTACGGACACTCTGAAGTCGGAAACTTTACTGACGACAAATACTACTACGAGCAGAACGAAATCGAATTTGAGACTGACTCACTTGAGAACACTGTCGACCGTCTGCTTGTCGCAAAGTGGATGCTCAGAATGCTTGCCGACCAGTACGGTGTAATTGTAAGCTTTGCTCCAAAGATTACTGTCGGAAAAGCTGGAAGCGGGCTGCACGTTCACATGAAGCTCCTGAAGGACGGAAAGAGTGTTATGGTCGAGAACGGCGGAGTTAGCGACACTGCAAAAACTGCAATAGCCGGCATTCTTGACATTGCAGCAGGCATTACTGCTTTTGGAAACAGAATTCCAACATCCTACCTGCGTCTTGTACCTCACCAGGAAGCTCCTACCAACATCTGCTGGGGAGACAGGAACCGCTCTGCTCTGATCCGTGTGCCTCTTGGCTGGTTCTCTGAAGAATCCAGCAAGATGGTAGCTATCGCCAACCCGAACTATAATGAAGAGTTCAAGAGCCACAGCTACAAGTCTACCTTTGAATTCCGTGCCGCAGACCCCTCAGCTGACCTTTATCTCCTGATGGCATCATTTGCTGTAGGTATCCGCCACGGCTTTGAAATGGACAATGCCCTTGAGATTGCAAAGAAGCTCTACATCGATGTCAATATTTTCAAGGAAGAACACAAGGACAGACTTGCCCAGCTTGAGCACCTACCTGCATCCTGCTACGAGTCTGCTCAGGCCCTGAAGAAGCTGAAAGACATCTTCATGGAGTACGATGTCTTCACCGAAGGTATGATCAACGACAATGTACAGTACCTTGAAGGTCTCGACGACAACCAGCTCAGTGAGAGACTCTACGGTAAGAACGAAGAAATCAGGAAACTTGTGGACTCTTACATCCACATTGGATAATCCTGTTTCAGCATTTTAAAAAAACCTTTTTCCACAAAAAATGCAGAGTCCTGCTTCCCAGGAAGCAGGGTTCTGTCAATAGTATTTTTTTGAAAGCACTCTTCTGTCATGTTTTATGAAAGAAGTAAGTTTCTTGCTGCTTTTATCAGACATTTCGTTACTTTTCGCTTACGGTTCTTACTGCTTTTTATTTCAGATCTCTTTTTACTCTTCACTTAAGGCTTTTTACCTCAGATCTTACCTCGGTTCTTAATATAGGGACTTTCTTTTCCGGATTTTTTCTTCGGGCTTTCTCGATTTTTTTTCCGATTTTTTCTTCAGGCTTTCTCGATTTTTCCCGTTTTTTCTTCGGGTTTTATCCGATTCTAATTTTTCAAGGTAACACTTCATAGCTTATTCAGGTTTACACCCAGAGACTGCGATACGGGGTTGGTTTTATCTATCTTAACGAAATCTATAGGGAACGTAAAGTAATAAGAGCTCAAATTGATCAGAAATGAAAGAAAACAGCAATCCAGAAAACCCCGGGAGCCAGGAAAAAAACCTCTCTGAAACCCCGATCCCAAAAATAACAATCATCTGTTCTGCCCCCGACCTTGCCAGCCAGACCATTAAGACCCAACTTTTAAACCTCATAGAATGGAGACTCCTCGAGATTCCTGAAAATTCCGGATTCTCTGCAGCTAGGGAATCGCAGGACGGAAAATTCAGACTTGTTGATATTGAGGAAACGCATGTCTTCCAGGACGGACTCGACAGAAAACTTGAAAATGCAGGGTTGCCAGCTTCTCTTATAATTTTCGCATCCAAACACCGGAGCAAAGAGGAGATTTCTTCCCTTACCGTACATTGCACAGGGAACCCCTCAGACGATGTAAGGCTTGGAGGCTGCCCGAAATCTCTTGCAGTCTCTTCTCCGGCTGCTATGAAATCCATCCTTGCGGAAATGAAGCGCCTGGCTGAGCAAAAAGGCCTTAAGTACGATGTTACCCTCGAAGTGACCCATCACGGGCCCACTGAACTTTCAGTTCCTTCACTTTATGCCGAAATAGGAAGCACTGAAGTACAGTGGAAAGATCCTGAGGCAGGCGAGGTTGCTGCAAAAGCTATCCTTGCAGTCTCTCTTGAAAAAGTCCCGGTTGCCATCGGTTTTGGGGGAGGACATTATGCCATGCGCCAGACAAAGCTTTTGTTTGAAACCAAAATCTCTTTTGGGCATAATTTTCCCAAGTACAAGCTTGAATTTGTGGATGAAGCCCTGATCAGACAAGCAATTGAAAAATCAAAGGCTGATTTTGCTTATTTTGACCGAAAATCCATGAAAAGTGAAGAACGGAAAAAGATTTCCGAAATCCTTGAGAAACTGGGGCTCAGTGTCCTTAAAGAATCAGAGATCAGGGAAAAATATGGAAATTAACGTTAAAACAAACTTTAAAACAAATCCAATTCTCCAGAAAAGTTGTGTTACTGCATATATGGAGCACTCCAGTACACAGAAAGGGATACAATGCTGAACATAGAGCTACTTCCGGTTCTCCTCCGCTTTCTTTTTGGAGGAAGCGCTGTTGCGATTTCCGCAATTGTTGCGAAGAAGTTCGGAGGCAGATTGGGGGGAGTTTTTGCAGCTTTCCCGGCAGTATATCTTGCAGCAATTCTAGGCCTGAGCATAGATTATAAGGGAAGCGAACTGCTCCTGATTTCAGAACAGCTTTCTAAAGGTGCACTTGTGGGAATGCTGGCAGACATTTGCTGTGCTCTTACTGCAAGTTATTTTATTCTCAGGTCTGGGTGGAAAAAAGGACTGGTTTACTCGCTTCTCCTCTGGGCCGTGCTTGCTCCTGCAATCTACTTTGTTTGGTTCAGATTCTGAAAAAAATCTTTGGTCAAGCTTTCTTTAAGAAAGGTTGTGGTCAATTTTTCTTTTAGGACTATTAAAAATGATTTAATAGTTCTATCCAGCTTTGACAAAGATCCCATGGGAGGCTGTTAAGGTCTGGGGACAGGCTCATGTAATAGTCTTTGAGAAAGTAGGGTCATAGGGTGACTAGATTTACAGTGTTTAGCACAGAATTCTGGTTTGTTGATTTTTTTTCATACAGGCCATCTAGTGTCGCGTCAATTCTCAAGGATTTACCGATTTCCGAATAATTGCAATTGATTTTATACGACATTTTGCGGTTGACTCGACACTAGTAAGGTCGTCGTTGAAAATATTTAGACCCTAAAATTTACGGAGAAAATGCTTTTAAATTAAACTTGATCTTATAACTTGGATAGGACTCCATTGGTCATCGGTTAAGGATTCATTTCCTTCTCTTGTTACTCTTTTTGAACCCACTTCATTCAATTATTATTCAATCCATTCATCTCTAAACCTTTCTCTGTTTACATGCGGATCTAATGCTTGACTTTCATATACACTCATTATCGTTTCAAAAGTTCTTTGAATTCCACATCTATGAAGAATTACTGTCAATAAATCAGATGCATTCTCTGCAAATATTGTACTCCACCGTAACTGCGTATATCTAGCCATTTTTTCAGGATGAGTTGTTGAGTTTCTTACAAGAGAATGAATTCTTCTGCTAACGATTAGTGTCAATATTGCTGTCCAGATTAGAGCTTCAATTACCTGCACATTCTTTGTTTCAAGAACGTCCAGCGCATATTTATTTTTCAATTCCTTAAATAGTAGTTCTATGTCCCATCTTGCCCCATATAAGTTTGCAATGTCTCTTGCATTCAAAATATCTTTCTGAATATTTGTGATATAAATGTGGTACTTTTCATCCTCATCATTGTATACCGCTACAAGACGTACATTCATTTCATCCTGTTTTTGCTTGCCTTTATACTCTCTTCTTTTGAATGCTATTTTTACAACTGCATCAATATCTTTTCCCGAGAGTTGCTTAATACACTCACTAATAGGCTTCCCTATGAAATCTTTGCACTTTGTTTTAGGCACTCCTTCCTCTATTAAAACAACAATGGGATCCATATTTTTTTTAATTCTTGAGACAAAATATCCCCCATTTTCCTCAACCCTTGCAAACATCTGAGTTTTGTAAAAACCAAGATCAACAAGCAGAATACGGTCTTTGATCCAGGGACCTATTTTTAATGTTTTGATCTCAGCTGTTTTTTCGGAGTACACAGCAACGGTTTTAGGTCCGTTAGCAACTGCACTTACCACAACTCCGACTTTTACCCCAGCAGCTACTGTTCTTGCTCTTGCTGCTGGAAATTTATCTGATAAAGAAGAATGAAGACGAACTATTGTGCTGTCCTGAATGATAATATCCTGGAAGTTTTCGAGTTTCTTGCTAAGTTTTCTACCAGGTTCTTTTGCAAGTTCTTCTATGCCGTGAATTACACACTGATGTAGGAACTCAACAAGTTCTGGAGTGAAACGATAGTACCAACTGCTATCGCTTATGGTTTTATGGGATTCAGTTTCATATTCGCGTTTCAAACTGGCGAGTGTACGCTGCAAGCGTACACCAAAACTCAGAGTTAAAACCCAAAAGATGATGACAGGGTCAATTTTACGTTCACGTATTATAAGACCAGTTTCTTTGGAAGTTTGTCTTAACCACTCTTCGGGAAACATTTCCCGAAGAGAGTCTTCAAGAGTAGGTGGGGAACGAGGAGACATAGAGATACAGCTATAAAGGTATTATCAGATAAAAACATCTACAAGATAAGGAATTTAGTGCTTAACCGATGACCAATGGATAGGACTCATGTGTTTGAACCGAAAAAGGGCAGCGTTTAATGTTTACCGTACTTTATTAAGACTTCAAGTGCTTAAGTCCTATACTTGCAAATATTTACGGTAAGTTTGGAAATGTCTTGTGATAAGGTTCATCACCCATATACTTATTCCATTCCTCTGGTGTAAGATTCCGAGTTAAACGACTGCTGGCTTCGTTTATAAGATCACCACTATTGCTAAGTATCCACAACCGTGCTGTGTCGTCAGTACTCGCCGTTGCGACATATTCTCCAACGGGACTGAAAACAACATTTAATACTGACCCATCGTGGTTTAGAACAAAAATTTCTTCACCTGTAGCTGCATCCCATAAGCATGCTGTATTGTCCCAGCTGGCCGTTGCAACATATTTTCCATCAGGACTAAAAACAACTTTATATACCTGACCCTCGTGTTTGAGGGGATCAAAAATTTGTTTACCCGTAGCTGCATCCCATACGCGTGCTGTATTGTCAAAACTCGCCGTTGCAATATATTTTCCATCAGGACTGAAAATAACATTACCTACCACACCATCATGTTTCAAAACAAAAATTTGTTTACCTGTAGCTGCATCCCATACGCGTGCTGTATTGTCAGCACTCGCCGTAGCGATATATTTTCCATCAGGGCTAAATACAACATCATTCACCGAACCATTATGGCTCAGAACAAAAATTTCTTCGCCTGTATCTACGCTCCATAAATGCGCTTTTTTATCCCAGCTAGCTGTAGCGATGCATTTTCCATCAGGACTGAATGTAATATTATTCACCCAATTATCATGTTTCAAAACAAAAATTTGTTTACCTGTAGCTGCATCCCATACACATGCTGTATTGTCATTGCTCGCTGTAGCAATGTATTTTCCATCAGGACTGAAAACAACATTTCTTACCCAATTATCATGTTTCAAAACAAAAATTTGTTTACCTGTAACTGCATCCCATACTCGTGATGTATTGTCAAAACTCGCCGTAGCAATGTATTTTCCATCAGGACTAAAAACAACTTTATATACCAGACCATCATGTTTGAGGGGATCATAAACTTGTTTACGTGTAGATGCGTTCCATATACATGCTTTATTATCAAAACTCGCCGTAGCGATATATTTTCCACTAGGACTGAAAACGACATCAAGTACAGGACCATCATGGTTCATAACTTCTGGAGTTGCATCCCATACACGTGATGTGTTGTCAAAACTCGCCGTAGCAACGTATTTTCCATCGGGACTGAATACAACATTATTAACCGAACCATCATGGTTCAGAACAAATATTTGTTTACCTGTAGCTGCATCCCATACACGTGATGTGTTGTCAAAACTCGCCGTAGCAATGTATTTTCCATCAGGACTGAATACCACATCGTTTACCAAACCATCGTGTTTAAGAGAAAAAATTTGCTCACCTGTAGACACATTCCATAAATTTACTTTGTAGTCGCCTCTCGCCGTAGCAATGTATTTTCCATCAGGACTGAACACAACATCATATACCTCAACATCATTTGAGATATCATTTAAATAATACTTGTACAACGAACTATCAGGCTCCAGAAAAAAAATTTGTTTACCCGTAGCTGCATCCCATATATGTGCTGTTTTGTCCCCACTAGCCGTAGCAATGTATTTTCCATCAGGGCTAAATACAACATCATTAACACAGCCATTATGGTTTAGAACAAAAATTTGTTTACCTGTAGCTGCATCCCATATACGTGCTGTTTTGTCTCCACTAGCCGTAGCAATGTATTTTCCATCAGGACTGAACACAACATTATTAACCCAATCATTATGTTCCAGAACAAAGATTTCTTCACCCGTAGTTGTGTCCCATAAGCGTGCTGTATTATCATTGCTCGCTGTAGCAATGTATTTTCCATCAGGACTGAAAACAACATTCTTTACCTTATCATCATGCTTTAAAACAAAAATTTGTTTACCTGTAGCTGCATCCCATACACGTGATGTATTGTCAAAACTCGCCGTAGCAATGTATTTTCCATCAGGACTGAATGTAACATTCCTCACCCCACCATTATGGTTTAGAACAGTAATTTGTTTACCTGTAGCTGCATCCCATACGCGTGCTGTATTGTCCCAGCTAGCTGTTGCAATATATTTTCCATCGGGACTGAACACAACATTCCTCACTCCACTATTATGGTTCAGAACCATAACACTATGAGGTATGAATAATAATCCCTGACGTATTAATTTCTCAGCATCCAATGTTCTATTAATTCTAAATGATTCGATAGCAAGAAGGACACTTTTATCTAGATTCTTGCCATCTTTTTGGAGATTACTTGATTGTAAATTTAAGTACGAAACGCGGGCTTCTTTCTTCTGTTCTTCAGCAAGCCGTTTCTGCTTCCTAGCTTTTCTCCCCTGTCCTTCAGCAATCTGTCTCTGCTTCTCGGCTTCTTTTCTCTGTTCTTCAGCAATCTGTTTCTGCTTCTCGGCTTCCTTTGAATTTTCTTCAGCTAGTTGCTTTTCTTTCATGTATTTTTTTGAATTTTCTTCAGCAATCTGTCTCTGTTTCCCTGCTTCTTTTGAATTTTCTTCAGCAATCTGTCTCTGCTTCTCTGCTTCCTTTGAATTTTTTTCAGCAATTTGTTTCTGAGTGAGTGCAGTTCCAGCTAGAATTATAAGAACAATAGAGAAGGTTGCAAGTCCTTTAATAATGCGGTTTTTGCTCTTTTCTTTTTCAATCCGTCTTCTCTCTTCCCATTCTTTCTCTAGCCTTTCTTTCTCTGCCCTTTCTTTTTCAGCCCATTCTTTCTCTAGCTGTTTTTTTTCTAGCCTTTCATTCTCTTTCCGTTTTTTCTCTGCCAGTTTTTCATTAAAAACCTTGTTAGAAGATAGTATTGGTTCGATAAACCTGTCGTGTGTGAGTTCATACCAGCGTGCACCTGCCCTCCACTCTGCTCTAATAAGGTGCATGCTTTCAAGCACATCAATGGCTGCATTGGGAACACCGCCAGTTAAATTTTGAGCCCGGTACACCATTCCTCTTGTCCCAGTCTCCGTGATCAGCACTTCACCGCACAATCTGCGCAGGCCCTTCTCATCAATGTCTGCTTTCTCTGCCGCTGCCCTTATGGCCTTTTCGTAAAATCTGTAAAGTTCCTGCTCTACATTGCCATAGGTTTTCAGGTGCTGAAACGTGATTTGTTTTTCATCTGGAGGTAACTCCTGCCAGAGGTTCTGGCATACTACCTGAAGTTGCACAGCCTCTATGAACTCTCCTGGTGCCTCAGTGACCTCGCCTGGTGTTGTCTCAACTCGAATCTTCAGCAAATCATCGACAAGTTTTTCTGCCACGCCTTCTGCAAAAGAGCGACCAACTTTTTTCACCGGCTCTTTGATCGCAAGCAGTGCATCCTCACGGCGCAGGCTCTCCATGTGAAAACGCGTCCACATCCTTTCGGGCAGAGGATATTCATAAGGATCTAGCTGAGCTATAAAATCCTCCCGTATGACAAAAACCACCCTTAAAAGGGGATCTGCTTCCAGAGCATCGCTTACTTGCTCAAAAAAGCCCTCTCTGTCTTTCCAGCGGTCCTGATGCAAAGAGAATATTTCCTCAAACTGATCGAAGATGACGGCACGAGGTAAAGGCATACTGTCTTCATCCTGCATGCGCTTCTGCTCATTCAAAAAATCAACAAGTTTCATTTTAGCCAGGCGCTTAACATCATACTCGTCTTCAACCCAGCTTGTGAGCGTATTAAAGACATATATGTTCGAAATCTCATCAGTTTTTGTATTTTCCAAAATTGTGCCTTTAACTCGCGCCACAGGAAGAACTTCAAACTGTTCATCCTTCAGGAGATGGATAAGCCCTGCATTGATAAGTGAAGTCTTACCTGCACCCGACTGAGCATATACGAGAACCAAACGATGTGCAATGACTGTGGAAAGGAGATCTTGAATTTCACGGTCTCTTCCAAAAAAAATGGCTTTATCTTTCTCTTCAAAAGGTCGAGGGCCCACATAAGCCTGAAATTCAGGTACCACGATTGAAAGCCTCCCATCGTGTTCTCAATTCTTTGGCAAATTCGCGACAATCTTGCCAGTACACCTGGATATCAAGCTCCGCAAAACATCTACCCAGATATTTCTGAGCTTTTTCTTTTTGGGCTTCTGGAACATATCCTGGCACGAGCTGCACAGAATAGTGCTTTCTTTTCATACTTATGTCTAGATATTCATCAAGAATCCGGAAAAGAACATGGAAATCCCAATCAGCTATCTTGTAACCTAAAAAAAGAAGAGAGGTGTTTGTAAATGCCCTTTGAATACGCAGCGGAAGCAGGTTTTGATTCCTTGATATGGCAGCAAGGAAGTCTAGATAGTCATACTCTGTTAGAACCAGCGACTCTGGTATTTTTTCACATGAGCCATCGGACTCTGGTATTTCACATAAGCCATGGAGGTGAAAGACTAAAGGTTTTTCTGGAGTCGGAACATAGTCTGATGACGTCCGTTCGGATTGCATTATGCATTTATTCCACCGACAATATTCCTGGATTGGTGTTTTGCCACGACTTTTAAGAGCTTGCACCATAAAGTCATCGTAATTTGTGGTAATATAAATTGACAGTGGAAGATCGGCTAGCACTCTGTGAGGTTCATCAGGATTATCGAAGTACCCTGGTGCAACTTCTTTTAACTTTTCTTTGATTTTACTACACATCTCTTCTTTTGGAGTCATATGGTCTTTGGCCACAGCCACAAACTGAGCGACCCGTGTCAGGTCATAAGAATCTTCCATTGGATAGTCATACTTTTTTACCCACTCTTCTGCAATCTGAGAATAAACAGGAATTTTTTCAGCACAAACTCCGGCTCCAAGAAAAGGAGTACATTTCCCATCCTTGATTCTCCGAAGAAGGAGGTCCCAATCCCCATCTTCCAGCTCATTTGGCATTACTAAAATCCCCCCACAAAGTTTAAAGTTCAAACCATTTCTTCAATTGGATAATAAGCAACGTTAATTTCAAACTCATATCGTAAATTTCCCGAAATTCAGATATACGCTGCCATTAAGGATAGCACTTTATCTCAAGGACACACTTGAGGTATAAAATCAAGTACAATAAACATATCGTCTCAATCCTCATTTTGTTGGGCGGTGAAATTTACGACTGAACCTTCTTTTATTAAAATCGGCGTTAGATGCTCTGGAATATTCATTTGGATTTGTACACGCCCAAGTTCATATGCACCTTCAATGCTAAGCCCTCCTCCTAATGCCTGGTAAAAGCCAATAGCGAAGTCAATAGCAGCTTTATCACCGATTTCCTGGTTCATGCCAATGACATATTTGATGTGTTTAGCGATGGCTTTTGCCTGAATCTCTGAGTAACAAGCGTTCAATATTACACAATTCACCTGACCACTAAATTGTTTAAACAACGAAGCCAACGCATCAGGCTCGATAGGGTGGGTTTCCCCTATCCGATTCTCAAAGCATAAAGCACCGGTAGGTGTGCCATGACCGGAAAAGTGGACGATTTGCGGATGTGTATCAAGCAAAGCCTGGGATATATCTGATGGGCGAACCGACAACTGTGGCAATTCCAATGTAAATTGATCCCGAAGTCTGGCCAATTTCATTTTCTCTTGAATCTCTCGAAATTCTTCACCAAGCCGCAGGCGAGATGCATCAGTGGGATCGGCTGCTAAGAAGAGTATCGAAACCTTATCGGCTTTTTCTTTAATTGGAAATGGTCGCCTATTCTCGGCATCTATTTTTGTGATACCACTATTGAAAGCCTTCCATCGTGTTCTCAATTCTGCTGCAAATTCGCGGCAATCTTGCCAGTATACGTGGATATTAAGGTCCGCAAAATAGTGATCCAGATATTCCTGAGCTTTTTCTATTTGGGCCTCAGAAACATCCCCTGGCACGAGCTGCACGGATAGGTGAGTTCTACCACTACTTATTTCTAAGTATTCAGCAAGAATCCGAAAAAGAACACGGAAATCCCAATCAGTTATACTGTAGCCTAGAAAAAGAAGAGATGTGCCTGTAAGTGCCTCCTGAATACTCGGCGGAAGCAGGCTTTTTTCCATTGAATTGGCAGCAAAGAAGTCCAGATAGTCGTCCTCTGTTAGAACCAGTGACTCTGGTCTTTTATAGCAGCCGTGGAGGTGAAATACTAAAGGTTTTTCTGGAGTAGGAACATAGTCTGATGACGTCCGTTTGGATTTCCTGAGGTTTTTATTCCACTGACATATTTCCTGGATTGGTGTTTTGTCACGGCTTTTAAGAGCTTGCTCCATAAAGTCATCATAATTTGTGGTAATATAAACTGGCAGTGGAAGATCGGCCAGCACTCTATGAAGTTCATAAGGATTATCGAAGTAACTTTGTGGGACTTCTTTTAACTTTTCTTTGATTTTTTTACACATTTCTTCCTTTGGAGTCATAGCGTCTCTGATTACAGCCACAAACTGAGCCACCCGTGCCAGGTCATCAGAGTCTTTCATTGGGTAGTCATACTTCATTGCCCAGTCACTTGCAATCTGGGAACTAACAGAAATCTTTTCAGAAGAAGCTCCAGATCCTAGAAAAGGAGTACACTTTCCATCCTTGATTCTCCGAAGAAGGAGCTCCCAATCCTTCTCATCCAGCTTATTTGACATTATTAACCCCCCATCAAATTAAATTTTCTCATCAATTTTTCTTATATTTATCCTCTTCACTCACCTGCGATTTTGACCCCCGACCTTCACCTACCTTTGGAAATGTCTCGTTATAAGGTTCATTACCCATATACTCCCTCCATTCCTCTGGTGTAAGATTACGGGTTAAACGATTGCTGGCGTCGCTTATAAGATCTTCTATATTGCTATATATCCACAACCTTGCTGTTTTGTCAGCACTTGCCGTTGCGATGTATTTTCCATCAGGACTGAATACAACATCATATACCTTATCACCGTGGTTCAGAACTAAGATTGGTTTACCTGTAGCTGCATCCCACACGCGTGATGTATTGTCATCACTCGCCGTAGCTATGTATTTTCCATCAGGACTGAATACAACATTTCTCACCCAACCATGATGTATCAGAACAAAAATTGGTTCACCTGTAAATGCGTCCCATATATGTGCTTTTTTGTCAAAACTCGCAGTTGCAACATATTTTCCATCAGGACTGAACACAACGTTATTTACCGAACCATTATGTCTGAGAAAATCAAAAATTTGTTTGCCTGTAGACACATTCCATAAGCGTGATGTATTATCATCACTCGCCGTAGCGACGTATTTTCCATCAGGACTGAATGCAACATTCCTCACCCTATTATCATGTTTAAGAACAAAAATTTGTTTACCTGTAGACACATTCCATAAGCGTGCTTTTTTGTCAGCACTTGCTGTAGCAATATATTTACCATCAGGACTGAATGAAACATTATACACCTTACCATCATGGTTCAAAGTAAGAATTTGTTTACCTGTAAATACGTCCCATAAATATGCTTTTTTGTCAAAACTTGCCGTAGCAACGTATTTACTATCAGGGCTGAATACAACATTATTCACGCCATTATCATGTTTCAGAACAAGAATTTGTTTACCTGTAGCTGCATTCCATACGCGTGCTGTATTGTCAAGACTCGCAGTTGCAACATATTTTCCATCAGGACTGAATACAACATTATTTACCGAACCATTATCATGTTTCAGAACAAAAATTTGTTTACCTGTAGCTACATTCCATATGCGTGATGTATTGTCCTTGCTCGCCGTAGCGACGTATTTTCCATCAGGACTGAACACAACATCATATACACTATTATCGTGGTTCAGAACAGTAAATTCTGTAAATGCATCCCATACGTGTGCTGTTTTGTCAAAACTTGCCGTAGCAATATATTTACCATCAGGACTGAATACAACATCGTATACCCTGTCACCATGGTTCAAAACAAGAATTTGTTTACCTGTAGCTGCATTCCATACGCGTGCTGTATTGTCATCACTTGCCGTTGTGATATATTTTCCATCCGGACTGAACACAACATTATTCACCGTATCATCATGTTTGAAAGGATCAAAAATTTGTATACCTGTAGACGCATTCCATATGCGTGCTGTTTCGTCAGCACTTGCCGTAGCAACATATTTACTATCAGGACTGAATACAACATCATATACCCTATCACCGTGGTTCAGAACTAAGATTGGTTTACCTGTAGCTGCATCCCATAAACGTGCTGTATTGTCATTACTTGCCGTTGCGACGTATTTTCCATCAGGACTGAATATAACATTATTTACCGGACCATTATGTTTGAGAAGGTCAAAAATTTGTATACCTGTAGCTGCATCCCATAAACGTGCTGTATTGTCACTACTCGCTGTCGCAATGTATTTTCCATCAGGACTAAACACAACATTATTTACCGAACCATTATGTTTGAGTGAATCAAAAATTTGTTTGCCTGTAGCTGCATCCCATACGCGTGCTGTTTCGTCAGCACTCGCTGTAGCAACATATTTCCCATCCAAACTGAAATCAACATCAAGTACCGGACCACTATGTTTCAGATCCAAAATTTGTTTGCCTGTAGTTACATCCCATAAACGTGCTGTTTTATCATCACTCCCCGTTGCGATGTATTTTCCATCAGGACTGAATACAACATTCCTCACCCTATTATCATGGTTCATAACAAAGATTGGGTTACCTGTAGACGCATTCCATACGCGTGCTGTATTGTCAGCACTTGCCGTAGCAACATATTTTCCATCAGGACTGAATACAATATTATATACCCTATCGTCATGTTTCAGAACCACAACACTATGAGGTATGAGTAATAATCCCTGACGCATTAATTTCTCAGCATCCAATAATAATTCCTGACGTAACTTATCATCCAATGCCCTACTAATATTAATTGATTCAACAGCAAGAAGAACACTTTTATCCAGAGTTTGAGGATATTCCTGTAGATTTTGAGACTTTGCATTTAAATACGAAGCACGAGCTTCTTTCGTCTTTTCCTCGGCCTTATACCATTGAGAGGTTGCAAATCCAGCTAGAATTAAAATAATAATGGAAAAGGCTGCAAGTCCTCTAAAGATCAGCCTTTTGCTCTCTGCCAGTTCTTTCTCTACTCGTAGTTCTTTCTCTAGCCGCTCTTTCTCTGCCCTTTCTTCCTCTAGCCGCTCTTTCTCTAGCCGCTCTTTCTCTGCCCATTCTTTCTCTACCCTTTCTTTTTCCGCCCTTTCTTTCTCTGCCCTTTTTTTCTCTGCCAGCTTATCATTAAAAACCTTGTTAGAAGATATTATCGGTTCGATAAACCTGTCGTGTGTAAGTTCATACCAGCGTGCACCTGCCCGCCACTCTGCTCTAATAAGGTGCATGCTTTCAAGCACATCAATGGCTGCATTGGGAACACCATGGGTGGACTCTGGAGACCTGCACACCATCCCCCGTGTTCCCATCTCTGTAATCAATACTTCATCGAACAATTTGCGAATATCCTTTTCATCAATGTGCGCCTTTCCTGCCGCTGTCCTTATAGTCTCTTCGTAAAATCTGTAAAGTTCTTGTTCTATATTACCATAGGTTTTCAGGTGCTGAAACGTTATTTGCGTCACATCTGGCGGTAATTCTCTCCAGAGGTTTTGGCATACTACTTGAAGTTGCACAGCCTCTATGAACTCTCCTGTTACCTCAACGGTCTCGCCTGGTGTCGTTTCAACTCGGATCTTTAGTAAATCGTCGACAAGTTTTTCTGCCACGCCTTCTGCAAAAGACCGACCAGTATATTTCAAAGGCTCTTTGATTGCCAGCAGGGCAGCCTCACGCCGCAGACGCTCCATGTGAAAACGTGTCCGCAATCTGTCGGGAAGAAGATAGGTATAAGGGTCTAACTGAGCTATAAAATCCTCCCGAATGACAAAAACCACCCTTAAAAGGGGGTCTGCTTCCAGAGCAGTACTTATTTGTTCAAAAAAACCCTCTCTATCTTTCCAGCCCTGATGCAAAGAGAATATTTCCTCAAACTGATCAAAGATAACGGCACGGGGTAAAGGCATACCATTTTTATCCAGCATATGCTCAAATTTATTTAAAAAATCAACAAGTTTCATTTTAGCCAGGCGCTTAAAATCTGAATCACCTTCAGCCCAGCTTGTGAGAGTATTAAAGACATATATGTTCGAAATCTCGTCAGTTTTTATATTTTCAAAAAATGTACCTTTAACTCGAGCCACCGGAAAAACTTCAAACCGTTTTTCCTTCAGGAGAGGAATAAGCCCGGCATTGATTAGTGAAGTCTTACCTGCACCCGATTGAGCATAGACAAGGACTAAATTATGTGCAATGACTAAGGACAGAAGATCACGAGCTTCAAGGTTTCTTCCGAAAAAAATGGCTTTATCTTTCTGTTCAAAAGGTTGAGGGCCCACGTAAGCCTGGAATTCAGGTGCCACGATTGAAAGCCTCCCATCGTGTTCTCAATTCGGCGGCAAATTCACAGCAATCATGCCAGTATATTTGGATATCAAGCTTCGCAAAATAGTGATCCAGATATTTCTGAGCTTTTTCTTTTTGGGCCTCAGAAAGATCCCCTGTCACGAGCTGCACGGATATGTGCTTTCTACCAAGACTTATTTCTATGTATTCAGCAAGAATCCGGAAAAGAACACGGAAATCCCAATCAGCTATACTGTAGCCTAGAAAAAGAAGAGATGCACCTGTAAATGCCTCCTGAATACGCGGCGGAAGTAGGTTTTGTTCCTTTGAAATAGCAACAAGGAAGTCCAGATAGTCGTCTTCTGTTAGAACCAGTGACTTTGGTTCTTTATAAACACCATGGAGGTAAAATACTAAAGGTTTCTCTGGAGTAGGATCGAAATCGGGTGACTTTCGTTTGTGTTTCTTGATGCATTTATTCCACCGACAATATTCTTGGATTGGTGCTTTGCCACGGCTTTCAAGAGCTCGCACCATAAGGTCATCGTAATTTGTGGTGATATAAACTGGCAGCGGGAGATTAGCTAGCACTCCATGAAGTTCATCAGAAGTTTCAAAGTATTTTTGTGGGACTTCTTTTAACAGCTCACTAATTTTCTTACACATCTCTTCCTTTGGCTTCATGGGGTCTCTCATCACGGCCACAAACTGAGCCACCTTTATCAAATCATCAGAGTCTTTCATTGGGTAATCATACTCTTTTGCCCACTCGTTTGCAATCTGAGAACCAACAGGAATCTTTTGAGAACAAGCTCCAGCTCCAAGAAAGGGAGTACAATTTCCATCCTTGATTCTCTCAAGAAGGAGGTTCCAATCATCCTCTTCCAGCTTATCTGGCATTATTAGTATCCTCCACCAGGTTGAATTCCCTTCTTAATTTTTTTCGTGTTTATCTTCCTCACTCACCTGAGGTTTTGACTCCAGCCCTTCACCTGCCTTTGTAAACACTGTCTCAGCTACATCCTGAAGTTTGAGCACAGCTTGTATTGAGAACAGGCCCACTAGGGCAGAAATAGCTACAAAGCCAAACAAGCTTGTTTGCTGAATCGTTGCCCGGGAAAAGAGCCAGCCTCGGATTGCAATATAAAAAATAAGCCCGAGCAATGCCCGTAAATGGCAAAAGAAGGTACATGGCAAGCTAACTCAATATTTTCTATTTTTGCTGTTAGTGACAACTTTGGAGCATAATTATGAATTATAAATTCTATAATTCTTTTTTATTTTTTTATGTAACTTCCTCCCTCCATTTGTCATTCCACCTGAACAAATGTTCTTCCAACTTTATCACCACATTTTCTCCTTTTAATATTTAATGGAATACTTAGAGGCTGTCTTAAAATTCAAAACATTTCCCCAGTTGGACAATGAGCAACGTTAATTTCAAATTCAGATCGTAAATTCTCTGAAATTCAGATACACATTGACCACAAGGCCTTATTTTCTCCCATAGAACTTACGCACTCGAAGTATAAAATAAAGTACAGTAAACATTAAATGCTACCGTTTTTCGGTTCAAATGCATGAATCTTACCCCAATTGTAGAGTCAATTTGGCTCTTCGTCATTCCCTATGGATAAGATGATTTTCAATTCAAGACCGCATTGGTTTTTATGAGGACATCATGAGGATATCCACACAAAACAACGAATAGCCTTTAATTTTAAGACACGCTATAAGAGAAAAGGGAGTTCCAAAAAGTTATTAAGAGTAAAATTTATAGTTACCATTGTTATGCCATAACATCATTACGTAATTATAGAATTATAAATCTATGTAGTGATGTTACACTTACTTTTATCACTAAATTTTGAAACTGAGTCTGCTATTGGGTTTATATATATTTCACAATTAAGTAATTGGTAACAATGTCCGATGATGATCAAGTATATTTCTGAACAACGTTTTAGAAGAATATGCGTACCTTAGGACAGTTTTGATAAGGAAAAATACCCTGTGATTGAAGAGGGATGTGATAACACGGACAATGAAAAGGAGCCCACAGGCAAAGAGGAAATACAAAGGTCAAATGAAGAAGAGCCGCAAGCTATAGAAAAAATCTCAACTGGAGAAAATTCTGTTCTGGATGCATCTTTGGATGAGTCTCCAAAAAAGGACTTTCCAATTGTAGGCATCGGGGCATCGGCTGGTGGGCTAGCTGCATTCGAAGCCTTCTTTTCAGCCATTCCCTCAGACACCGATCCCGGAGCGGCTTTTGTCCTAGTACAGCACCTGGATCCAAATTATAAAAGCATCCTTTCCGACCTGATCAGGAGCTTTACCAGGATGCCTGTATACGAAGCTACAAATTGGATAAATATTGAGCCTAACTGCGTTTACATCATCCCGCCTAACCGCGACATGGTTCTTCGAGATGGCGTGCTCCAATTGATGGAGCCATCCCAGCCGCGTGGTCGTCGCCTACCTATTGATATATTTTTCAGCTCTCTGGCCCAGGACAAGAAAGAGAGGGCTATCGGTATTGTACTCTCGGGTACCGGTAGCGACGGCACAAAGGGAGTGCAGGCTATTAAGGCTGAGGGAGGAATGGTAATGGCACAGGCTCCCGAGTCCAGCGAGTACAACAATATGCCTCTTAGTGCCATTGCCACAGGTCAGGTGGATTACGTCCTGAAGCCTGAAGAGATGCCTGCCCAGCTCATTGCCTATATTACCTACGTCTTCGGAAAAACACACCAGGTAACCTCAAAATTTGAAGGCCTGATGAAAAATATATTCAATTTTCTTCACATCAAAACTGGCCATGACTTTTCTCATTATAAGTACGGTACCATCAATCGGCGCGTTGAGCGGCGCATGGCTGTCCGGAATCTTGATAGTGTGAATGAGTATGTGCGTTATTTAGAGCAAAAGCCTGCTGAGGTGGAAGCTCTCTTTCATGACCTTTTAATCGGCGTCACCAGTTTCTTCCGTAATCCTGAAGCTTATGAAGCACTCCAGAAACAGGTTATCCCATGTCTCTTTGCCGGCAAGTACCCAGAGTCATCAATACGCGTCTGGGTGCCCGGATGTTCCACAGGTGAAGAGGCATATTCCATAGCCATTTTACTCCAGGAACAAATGGATAACTTGGACCAAAATTTTAAGATACAGATTTTCGCCACTGATATTGACAGTAAGGCTATTGAAAAGGCTCGTAGCGGCCTCTATCCAGCCAATATTGCCGCCGATATGTCCTCTGAAAGGCTTAAGCGCTTCTTCACTCTGGATTCAGACGGCTACTACCATATTCAGCATAATATCCGTGAAATGGTTATTTTTTCCGAGCAGGATATCATTAAGGATCCTCCATTCTCTAAGCTTGACCTCATCAGTTGTCGCAACTTGCTGATCTATATGGACAAAGAACTGCAGAAGAAACTAATTCCCCTCTTCCACTACGCGTTGAACTCTGGTGGATTTCTCTTTCTTGGTCCCTCCGAAAATGTGGGCGAGTTCACAAATCTTTTTGACACACTGGATCGCAAGTCAAAACTGTATCTAAAAAAAGGAGGCGCTAGCAGTGAGTATTTCCTTTCCATAGGGACTTTTATCCCACCGTCGATGAAAAGCGAAGCCAGAAAGCCTTCAGGCAACGTTCCTGTTGAAATTAGACTTAAACTGCGCGAGCTGACCGAGCAAGCAATGCTGCAATATTACGCTCCTGCTAGTGTTCTGATCGACGAACACGGCAATATCCTGTATATTTATGGTCGTACTGGCATGTACCTTGAACCAGCTTCAGGTGAAGTTGGCATGAACATACTGAGTATGGCTCGAGAGGGATTAAGATCAGAATTGACTACGGCCCTGCACAGAGCCGTCATAAATAAAGCTCCAGTGTTTCATCCCAGAGTGCGAGTTAAAACCAACGGCGATTTCACTACAATTAATCTGACGGTACGACCTGTAGAGCGAAACCATGATACAGCCACCTGGCTAAACTTATTTCTGGTCACTTTTGAGGAACCGCTGGAGTCAGAGCAGATTGAAACCGAAAAAGCCATCTCCATAGATGCTGGCGAAAATACCTGTGAAACGGATGTGGATGTGCGAATCTTAAAGCTGAAAAAGAAGTTACAGGCTAAGGAAGAAAGCCTCAAAGCTTCTAATGAGGAACTGGCGACTTCCAATGAAGAACTTAAATCTGCCAATGAAGAGATGCAGTCAGTCAATGAGGAGCTACAATCCACAAACGAGGAACTGGAGACTTCAAGGGAGGAGCTGCAATCAGTAAATGAGGAATTGGGCACGGTCAATATCGAACTGCAAAACAGGGTAGCTGAACTGTCTCAAGCCAATAATGACATGAATAACCTGCTGGCTGGAACAGGCATAGGCACTATCTTTGTGGACCATCAACTACGTATCATACGCTTCACTCCTCCAGTTACACGTTTGATAAACCTGATCCCATCAGACATTGGAAGGCCGGTTGGACATATTGTCTCAAATCTTCTGGGCTACGACCGCCTGGTAGAGGACATAAAAGAGGTGCTGGACAGCCTGATACCCAAAGATATTGAAGTCCAGACTAAGGAGAATACCTGGTATTTACTGGGCATCCGGCCCTATCGCACCCTTGAAAACACTATTGAAGGAGCGGTAATTACTTTTACGGATATTACCGAGATGAAACGGGGGAGGCTTGAGGAGTCTGAAACTATGCGCCGTCTGGTTGCAGTAGTTCACGATGCAAGCGATGCTATAACGTTGCAGGACATGGAAGGCAACATCCTGGCCTGGAATCCAAAGGCAGAGAGTATTTATGGCTGGAGTGAAGCCGAAGCACTCTCAATGAATGTTAGTAGCATGATCCCGGAGGATCGGAAAACAGAAGAGCTGCCTATAGTGAAAAAGCTTAGCCGGGCTGAGATTCTTGAACCTTACCGCACCCAAAGAATTACCAAAGATGGCAGGACAGTGAATGTATGGCTGACCGCCACTTCACTGGTAAACGAAGCAGGTGAAGTATATGCTATTGCAACCACGGAGCGGGAAATCAAATTAGAAGATAATGAGAAGAAGAGCCCGAAATAAAAAGACTTTCCAGATCAAGCTGTCTCAAAACTCGACCTATTTCTACAATTGATAATTGGCATTGTTGATTTTGGATTTAGATCGTAATTTATTCTGAAATTCAGGAATATATTTACCTTAAAGTCGAATATATTATCCCAATTGAAGAGTCAACTGTAGTTTTGAGACTGCTTGAGATGATGACTTTTGTATAGGCTCAGGGAAGATCCCTTGATAAAAATTACTCGATATCAGCAAATCTTGAGTTGCTCCTTGATAAAAATTACTCGATATCAGCAAATCTTGAGTTGCTGTCTCGTCGAAGAAAGTATTAATATTAGAGTAATATTAGAGTAAACTAATGAATTAAGTTATTTTATAAGTACAAACCAGACTCACATTGCTCAGTAGATACGTATCAATTTTTATTATAAAATTCATATATAAAACACGGTTGTTGGGGTTAGTTTTGATTAAATCTGAAAAAAATTAACAGAACATATGTTTACGAGAACTAAATCTATTCTTGTGCTTACATTTTTCAGTAATTAACTTCAGGATTCAAATACTAGAGCCAAAATTGTGAAAAATAAGAGGATTGGGGCACGTAGATTGAGATAAGAAACATTTGCCTTTACATTCTCTATTTGGAGGAAAGTTGGAGTGAAAGAAAGCCTGAGGAAATCTGGCATTGATATTATTGGAGATGTGCCCTGGGGTACACATATTTGTCAATTTTATCAAACAAAAGAAGATTTAATAGATACACTGGTTCCTTACTTCAAGACAGGACTTGAAAATAACGAGTTTTGTGTGTGGATACTGTCGGAACCTCTAAAAGTAGAAGATGCAAAAGAATTCATGAGAATGACTGTTCCTTATATTGATAGTTGTTTGGATAAAGGACAGATACAAATTATTCCTTACAGTCGGTTTTATGCAGAAAAGGGCGTTTTTGATTCGGAGAGAGTCTTAAACAGTCTTATTGAAAAACTCAATCAGGCCCTGGCAAGTGGATACGATGGATTGAGGTTGAGTGGAAATGCTTTGTGGCTGGAGAAAAAGGATTGGAGTGATTTTGTTAACTATGAGATAAAACTGGACAGTGCCATAGGCAATTATCAGATGATCGCTCTCTGCACCTATTCTCTTGATAGGTTCGATGCAACCAAAATCATCGAGGTGGCTATTAACCACCAGTTTGTGTTAATCAAGAGAGAAGGAAAATTAGAACAGATACAAAATTCCAGGCGTGAGAAGGAAGAAGAAAAAATCAGGAGTTTAGTAGATATTGTGGAGTCATCAAATGATGCTATTTTAACTATATCGCTTGATGGTACTATTACCAGCTGGAACAAAGGTGCAGAGCAAACTTATGGTTATTCGGCTAAAGAAATTATTGGGAAACTCATATCCATCCTTGAGCCGCCTATTTTAGTTGAGGAAACAGAAGAATTAATTGAACTGTTTAAACAGGGAGATAAAATCCACAATTATGAGACTTTACGGTTAAGAGAAGATGGTAGGATAATAAACGTTTCAGTAACTTTTTCTCCGATTTTTGACGCCTCTAAAAAGCTGATTTCTATCTCAGTTATCTCCAGAGATATAACCAGAAGTAAAAGAGTCGAAGAAAAACTCCGGAAAAGTGAAGAAAGATACAGAATCGCTACAGAGCAGACAGGGCAAGTGGTATATGAATATGATTTAAGAACAGATAAGAGCAGCTGGGCAGGTGCTATAAAAGAAGTTACAGGGTATAGCCTTGAAGAGTTCCAGAGGTTTGGCAAGGAAGTGTGGCTTAAAAATATCCATCTGACAGATATGAGTAGTGGGGATGAAAAGTTTCAGAGTGCGAGAAAGACCGGAGGTAGATTTAAAGAAGAATTAAGGTTGAGAAAAAAAGATGGAAGTTGTATTTATATAGAAAATAATGGGATATGGCTTAAGGGTTATGATGGCCAGCCTTATGGAGCTATCGGAGTACTGAAAGACATCACTGAAAGAAGAAAGACAGAATATTTCCTTCAGAGTCTGGAAACTGCCCGTAAAAAGGAAATCCACCACAGGATCAAGAACAACCTTCAGGTAATTTCTTCTCTTCTTGATCTTCAGGCTGATAAGTTCAATGATACGAAAGTTGTTGAAGCTTTCAGGGAAAGCCAGAATCGAGTAGTTTCTATGGCTCTCATTCACGAAGAGCTGCACGAAAGTAGGGGAAGCGAAGTACTGAATTCTTCTAAATATCTAGAAAGGCTTGTTGAGAACCTTTTCCAGACATATAAGTCTGGAAATGTCAATATTAGATTGAATATGGATCTGGAAGAAAATATTTTCTTTAGTATGGATACTGTAGTTCCATTAGGGCTAATCGTCAACGAACTCGTTTCAAATTCTCTTAAACATGCATTTGTCGACAGAGATAATGGGCAGATTCAAATTAAACTTTGTAAAGGGGAATCAAGTGGATATAAAGATAATATAGCAGGAAACAAACAAGAGAAATTTCAAAGTACCAGTTTTATTCTGAGAGTCTCAGACAATGGAATAGGTATGCCTGAAGATTTTGATCTGGAGAATCCTGTTAGCCTTGGCATGCAACTGGTGAACACTCTCATAGACCAGTTAGAAGGCAAACTTGAATTGAAAAGAGGCAACGGGACTGAATTCACTATAAGGTTTACAGTAGCATAAAAGAAGTAATTGTAAAAAGGGTTGTGTTCGTAATTATTGATTATAGTACACTCATGAATTAAGTACATTTTATAAACCTGGTTCTATGCTAATAATGGTGTTCAAAAGTGTACTTAGAACCTATCCGAAAAGTCAGTAATGCATATCGAAAAGTTGCAATAAATCTAAATGTTCGGGCATCCGTTCCGGTTTTGCATATTGCATATTGTAAAAGTTATAGCAGGTAACCACTTTTCGGATAGGCTCTTAGT